>Ga0098038_1000212_pt1 | contig 26283 bp, 43 predicted proteins | sample 5B_taG_FD_75051 | JGI IMG/M metagenome (GOLD analysis project Ga0098038, IMG submission 75051) | Marine viral communities from the Subarctic Pacific Ocean - 5B_ETSP_OMZ_AT15132_CsCl metaG | ecosystem: Environmental > Aquatic > Marine > Oceanic | place: Pacific Ocean | collected 2015-01-08 | reverse complement strand
CTTTAGGGTCTTGTTTTGCAAACGATGGATCTTTAGTTATCGTTGCTGTAGGTCTACCTTTAGTTTTAGCTAATTCCACGGCATCTAAATATTCTTTTTTAGCTTTATTTAAATTTTCTTTCGCAGTTTCTTTTACAAAATCTAATTGAGTCTTAGGAGCTGTAGCAGGAGCTGTTGATGTACCTGTACTTGCTCCAGCAGTTTGACCTTTCTTTTGATCAAATGCATCTTTAGTTGATGTTATACCAAAAGGTCTTGGGGTGGTTTGAAAACTTGTGTCAGGTGTTTTATTTGGTAAAGAAGATAGATATGCGGCTGCAGCTAACATATTTGTTCCTTTACTTCTAGCACCCATTTCAGCAGGTGTTCCTACTTCGTCATATCTTTGCTGCTGAATTTTACCAGTCTCCTTCTCTATTCTCCCCATCTGCTCCGCTAAATCTTTAAAACTTTTCTCAGGTATTACAGATTGAAACTGTTGAGGCTTAGTCTCAGCAGGCATTATTACAGTTGGTGCTGATGGCTTGCTTCCACCCATTTTATTTTTTAAGGTTACATTCTATAGTAATTCTATCTGTAACAAACTCGTAGAGATGAGTGCTTCCAATATATCCAAGAGGGACAATAATCAATATCAACAACAACTCAGCATAAGTGATAGGGCGACGCATGACAAAAAATATCCTTTCTTAAATGATATTAGCCAATTACTACATGATATGTCCACGTCTGAATTGTATAACTTATGTTCTTTACAAGAATTATTATTAGCTAAATCCTGTTGGGAAGCAGAAAACTATAGTGGTTCTTTAGAAAAATGTAAAAAACGATTAACCGAAGTATATGGAAAAAATTGGTGCGATCATGTAAAATTAAAAGATCATTTTAGGAATATAAGACAATATTACATTTGGGTTTTACTTATTAGTCATAGACAACAATGGGACTATTTGCAAAAGTAAGCTAACATTTTAAAAGATACGAATAATATGATCCTCAGATGCCAGTAGAAATAACAGAGGATTGGCTAGATATTTTAGATACGACTAATTATGCCCCTCTAAAAGATCCTGATAACACCTATCAAAGCTATAGATTTAAAAATTTAGATATTGATTCTGTAACTACAAAAAATTTTAAAAAAAGACTTTGTGAATCGTTAATTGAACAAGTAGAAATATTTATACCCCCTTCTGGAAGCTTCTCTAATGCAGATTTAAGACGATATTTAGAACTTATTTCGGGTTATGAAACTAGTACAACTGACTTAGTTCTAGGTTTATCTCTTGCAGATCAAATAAGAATTACTTTTAGTGATATGAAAACAAGTACAATCTGTGATCGCTACCCTGATATTAATCTTGCAGAAAAACGTAGATATAGGTGTGTTGCTGAATATCTGATAAGACAAGGTGAACTAGCAAAATTAAGAGATGAAAATGGAAAATTAATTAAAAAAATTGGAAATATGCAAAAAGCAGTAGTTTTATATAGACCACTACCAAAACTCTTAGAAACACTAAGAAAATCAGGATTAGCAAAATTTGTAAAAATTGACAAAAAGCCAAAAGATAGTAAGAATGTAGAAGCAGGAGAAACTAAATGACTAGTAGAAGAAATCGTTTACTTAAGCAGCTGATTGGTAAAGCTACAGGTGAAGAAGAAGCTAAGCTCTACAAACTTACAATAGAAAGAATTTGTGCAGATATGTGTGAATACTATTACAAGTTCTACCACAACGATGGACCTGGGGCGATGGTTTATGTCCCCGACCATGAAGATGAAAAGAAATCAATGTTTTATTTAACAGTAGATAACCTTATAAGTGCTGTTGATGACCTTAATAAGCAGGATATGGAAGGTGCTGCAGACGTTATGAAACAAGCTATAGTAAGGGCAGAAAAGTTAGATCCTGATAAAGAAGCGTTATTTATTATTCAAGATGAAAAAGAAATGTCATTAGTTCACTATAAGATTGATAGTGAAGGTGCAAGCTTCAAACAAATGTGAACAACAGGCCGTATCTATCTAAACAAATAAATGATTTAACTGATGATTGGCTTACTCCATGTAACTATTTAGCTTATATAAATGCTCTTTTAGGGGACATTGATTTAGATCCGTGCTCAACCTATAGTGCAAATGTTGAATTTTTACGAGCAAAAAAAATATATACACCTAAAGAAGATGGTTTAAATATTGATGATCCTTGGACTGGGACAGTTTATTTATTTCCTCCAACAATAGGTAGATGCTCATTTTCACAAGAAAGAGGGACTTGGAGGTGGAGTGTCAAAGCTGGAGTAGGGGCAAAGGCACCGAGCGTTATATGGTTTAGAAGATTAGTACGAGAATGGAAGTTAAGAAACATTCGAGAAGCTTTATTTTTCTCTACTTATCCTGAAATGTTAAGAATATGTCCTGAAATGTGGGATTATCCGGTATGTTTTCCTACTGATAGAGCCAGTCTTATTCATGGGAAAGGAATGTATGTCATATCTCCTCCAGTTCATTGGGGATATTTTATTTATTTACCTAGAATGGATTTTGGATTTAATCAAACAGATAGGTTTAAAGATATATTTTCTAATATTGGAAAAGTAATATGTTAATTATCTCTTGGAAATTCTTGATCTTTGATCTGTGCAGGTCTTGGAAATCCATTTTCATTTAAGTTATTTACAAATGATTTTAAAAAATTTTTTCGACTGTTATCATCAACGCCTGGTCTAACCCCACGACGCTCTTTATTTATATCCTTTTGAGGATTCAGTGACTTATAGAACCTGTAACGATTGTCAACGTCGTAACTACTAGTAAACTTACTCATAGAGATATTCTACGAGGAATTAACATGCCAATGTCGGAATCAGAGATTAAAATTAGTGGAATCTGCGATGATATCAAAGAACTTCTAATACATAAAAATAGAAAATATGGTAATTCTGCTTTAAAACCATGTAGAGTTTTTAGTAAATCATCACCAGTAGAGCAATTATTAGTTCGAATTGACGATAAATTAAATCGAATTATGCAGGGTGCTGGATTACTTGCAGATGATGAAGATGTAGTAAATGATTTGATTGGATATTTAGTATTGCTTAAAATAGGAATGCATGAGGAAAAAATGAAGAATTTATCACATGTTTTTCATCAAGGTTTTAAAAATGTAACCATTCCCACTGCTCACTTAAAAGATATACCACAGGAGGATGACAATGGAGTATAAAGATTTAATTGATAATTATACCCCTGAGCTGGAGTTACTTGATGCTTTAGATTATCTTAGGGATCAACCTTGGCTCGCTTCGGAGATCCTAGACCACTTGGCTTCTCGTTCCAGTAGCGGAAAAAACGACGTAAAACTTCTCCAGACGGATCAAGCTCTTTAAATTTTTTTTCTAAATAATCAATACCTTTTATTTGATTAGAAGACCCATTGTAAGTTTCGACTAAATTTAATAAACAAACTTCTGTGTGGCATTTATGAGAATAGAAAGTAGGTATTTCTTTATCTGCAGCAAAATACATATCTAATTCAGCACGTCTTCTAGCAACCATTAAATCGCCTCCTGACATCCAATAAGTATTAATAAATGGACTCCACTCTTTAATAATTTTAGACTTAGAAGAATAACTATTAATAAGCTCTAATAACTTACAATTTTTAAAAGATTGAATACCAATACTATGAGCAAAACTTAAAATTGCTGCTTTTCTATTAGTATTTAAACTAACAAAAACATAATCTTTTAATTTATTAGAAAATTCTTTTAAATCTAAATAAAATTGTTTATCTATATCTTCTTGAGTAAATTTATCTTTCGAAGTTAAACCATGTCCATTTATTTCTTGACTTCCATAGCCAATTCTCCAAGAATCTTCTCCGAAGTCCTTATAAGTCGCATATTTACCTAATCCTAAAAATGTTCGAGCAGGGGTATATGATTTAGTTAATTTAAAGCCTTTATCTGAAAAGAAAGGATATTTAAGGAACGTCAACAGTGCCGAGGTAACTCACTTCAGAGTAACCATCATATGTTAGTAATACAACATAATCTTTACTAGCATTAGTTACAACAGCTCCAACAGCTCCTTTACCTCTGCCAGCTTTATCTATATCAAAAAACTTTTTATAGCCTGTAGGAGCATCTCCTGTAGCAAATGCGTCTTTTTGAAATATTTGAACAGTACGAATACCTGATGATTTTTCAATGTTTACGATAATGTTTCCTGTAGTTCCAGGGTTTACCTCGAAACCTCTTACGTCATCACTTTTATCACCTGTAGTAGAACCACCTACATAAGTGATTTCTGATCCAGTATCAACACTGAATGTATCAAGAGTTCCTGTAATTCTTCTTGTAGCCATGTTTTTTAAGAAATTTGACCTTCAGTCGATAACTGAAATTGAATGTCTGCATCTATTCCATGATCTTTCATAATGCTGAAAAACATCTGACGATCTAATGCTTTTTGATGTAAAAGCTCAATAAATGCTTCTTCTAATTCTAAGCGGTCTAAAGTTTGGATTGCAATAGCAGCAGCATGAATCGCAAATTCTTGATCTACTGGGAGGTTAACATCCATATAAATTGAAACCTTTATACATATATTACCAACAGTAAATTAAGGGGCAACACTAGACAGTATTTAAGATCTGGTATCTACAGTAAAGACAGGAATATCAGGAATACCATCATCTAAACCAGTCTTCTTTAGATCTCTCGATTCTATAAAGTCTTGTAAGTGTTTCTTGGGATCTGTAACTGGGGTCATGAGTTCTTACGTTTCTCTTTAAAAACATAGAGCTTACTCCATAGCTTCCTCCAAAGAGAATAATAAAACTGATAGCTACGGTTGTCATTTCAATTTTCTATGTTTAACTGTATTCTAAGACTAGTAAAACTTTAAAATGACCATAGAAGATCTAGTCAGGCACTTTATAGAAGCTTCAATCAGTGGTGCAAGTAAGACTCAAGTTCTAAGAAAATTCAAAGAAACATATAATTTAGACGATAATCAATTAAAAAAATTAGAAAATTTAGCTTCATTTAAAGAAAAACCTAGAAAAATAAATTATAAAGCGTTTTATAACAACAATATTACGAAAGAATCTCAAAGAATTTATTATCCATTTACTCAGATTTATAAACAAGAAAACTTCTTATCAGATATTGAATGTGATCAACTAATATCAATGATATCAAAAAGTCTCAGACCATCTACTGTCGCAGATCAAGGAGATACTTGCCTTGTGAATAGCTATAGAACTAGCAAAACTTCTGATTTAAATTACTTTACAGATCCTTTTTATTTAAATATTGATAAAAAAATAGCAAATTTTATGAATTTAGAGCCATTTTTTGGAGAAACAATGCAAGCTCAAAAATATGAAGTAGGTGAATATTATAAAGAACATTATGATTTCTTCTCACCCTTTAATCACGAATTTAAAACTTATTGTGAATGGATGGGACAAAGAACTTGGACAACTATGATTTATTTAAATGACGTAGAAGAAGGAGGAGAAACATATTTCAAGCATTTAAATTTGAAAATTAAACCAAAAAAAGGCTTATTAATAGGATGGAATAACTTATATATAAATGGCTTCCCTAACTATAAAACGATGCATGAAGCTTTACCACCAATTAAAGGTTCGAAATATATTATTACTAAATGGTGGAGAAGTTGGAGTCTGATTTAATTACCATTTAACTTTATGTGACCAGTATCGAGCAGAAAACTTATCAGGATTTGAATCTTGAGCATTATGTCTTGCATAGTATGATTTCTTTCTAGCTTTATCTTTTTCTGTCTTTGGATTTTTTCCAGCCCCCTTTACTCCCTGTTGACCAAATCTAATTATCTTTTCCTTTCCATCCTTACAAGCCTTTACAACATGAGATTTTGTTTTGTGACTAGGAGTCTTCTTAGGTTTATTACATTTCAAATGATCCTTTGAAAGTTTTTTAGCTTTTGCTCTCTTCGTTTTGTTTGACATCCTCTTCTGTCTCATACTTGTAAGTCAGTGTCGATCTTAAATGCCACTGATGTTTTTTGTGTTCTCGACCACGATCAGCTGCCATGTCTTGAGTAAGATCATCACCAATCATTCCAGCATATTTTGCTAATTCTTCGAAAAGACTTGCAAGCATGTCGTGAACTACGCTTAATTCTAAGATGATTTTATCTTCGTCATATGGATTACTCATATCAATTTCTTGCATTCTCGTAGAAAATAAATTATTTACAGATAATGGAGTCATTATATTTATTGATCTAGCATGCTCTGCAATCGTATCTACACCTGCATGCATCTCATCCTGTATGTCACCTGTTAAAAGATGGACTTGATAAAATTTAGATCCATTTAAACCCCAATGAACTAATCTAGTTGTTTCTAAAACAAACATAGAATCTCTTAAAACTTGAATAACTAAGTCATCAACAAGCTTTCTGTCTTTCGAATTAACTGCATCCATTAAAGAATTTTTATAGTACCTTTCTGTACCTTAGCTCGAATACTTTGATCTTCGCTACCTTCTGTTCTAGCTAGAGCATCTGGCATACGTGCCCGTTGTAATTCAGGCATATATTCCATAATCTTTTGGCTTTTATCTCTTAAAAATGCCTTAGCGTTAGCTTGAGATCCATCCGATGTAGAAGTCATTTGTTATATACGAAGTTGCTTTATCTGAAGATAGAACCTTAATAGAAACACTATTATCGTCCATCCAATGCTTTATTTTACCAAGTCTTTTCTCCGTGTAATGTAAATTAGACGGTTTATACCATTCTCCTAGTAGTAGAGAACCTTTTGCTCTATTACAACTAGAGCAAGAACATAGCATATTTGATTTAACATTATGACCACCTTTAAATTTAGGTAGTATGTGATCTATCGTTGCGGAATCTATATCTAAATCTTTTTCACAGTACGCACATTTCCATTCCCAAGATTCAAAAATTGATTGTCTAAATTTTCGTCGAGCATTTTGAGGTGATAATTCAATGAGATTTACTAAAAGATCTTGCTCGCAATTAATCACATGTATTTTGCAACCTTGAGAAAACTCTATGCTGCATAAACTTGCATAAATATATGTTTTATTCCATTAATGGGACTAATTCAACATCTTCCTCTATTTCACAGTCTGATTCTTCCAACAATCTTAATAAATAATAATGAATTTTCTCAGTTACCCATTTTAAATCTTCGTCTGTAACATCGTTAAATATTGCATTTAAAGATAAATCACGGGAGGGGGTTCGAATATGATCAGCTAACAATCTAAGGGCTTTATATCTTTTTTGATTCATCTCCGATAACATTTCATGTAACCTCTGCAATATCAATTTTTTCTGAATCTGCAGCAGAATCTAATATTTCTTTATTTAAAATTTGAATTATTTCAATTGCACCTAGGACTTTCATGTAAGATTCTTTTAATTGACCTAATTCTAAATCTTTTAACTTTATATCATTAGATAAAGCAGTCTGCTGTTCAATTAGCTGCTTCATTGTATCTTCTAATTTCTCGTGTGAAACTGTACAGGACATAATAAATATTCTACTAATTTGAGTATAGCTTCCTAAATTTTATCTAGCTACTAGCAATCATTAAAGTCTCTAGCTACCTGTCCACCTATATCGGATCCTTTATCCTGAGCAAACATAGTAACAAACCCTGCGGCTAACCAACCAACAATTGGTATATTGCTAACCATAGGAGCAGCTTTAACTCCTACAGAGGCTCCTACAACTCTCCCTGTGGAGTTACCACTTCCTTCTACCTTAAGACATGCTATATCTTTTTCAGTCATCAGAATGCCGTCTTTAGGCTCTGTAGTAGATCCACCATTCATCGTGTAGGTTTCTCTTAAATTTAATTTAGATTTTTTATTACCAAATAGACCTTTTGGTTCTTCTACAAGTTTTGTTCTCTGAAGAATTGCTGGATCATTAGATCTATAACTAAGTCTATAGCCATCTTCAGATGCAATTAAATCATACGAAGTGTAAGGACCTACAGGTAAATTTAAATTTGGATATGGAGTTTTAAATTTTGATGAAATTAAAGTATTCATCAAAGAAAGATTAGATAAACCCAAAATGGATACTAAAGCTATTATTCCCCAATTTCTTTTTTGTTTGTAATACATTTCACTTATTATTACTCTCAGTAATAATTTTAATCGGAGCCTGCTCTATACGCAATATTTGAGTAGCTACTGCTGGTTGACTTTTAGAAACATCCTTGTTTTTATCACCTTTTTTACGTGATGCCTCAATCCCGAATGTGGAAATCGCCCCCGTTAAAATCGAAGCCGGAAAAGTTATATCCTTGGGTTCATTACTATAACCTGGGATAGAAATGTAATTTAGGCTGACGATAAAACCGCTCCACCCGATTACGACAAGCCTTACTATGACTGAGATAAACGCTAATTGCTCATCTTTGTCATCTATGTTTTCTTTAATTTTTGCAAAAACATTTTTCTTCTCTTGTGATTTAGAAGAATCTTTTAAATTTTCAGTCATTTTATAATCTAATTAATACTAAGTTTCGCTCATGTAAACTTATGTATAGCAAGCAATAAGTACAGAAAAATGAGAAAATTACTCCCTTTGTTAATATTGATATTTGCACCAGCGGCCAAAGCAGATATCACTTCGAAGCTCAGTAGCAGTGTACAATTAACCACTAATGCTGCAGCAACACAAGTTGAGAGGATCGGGACAACATATGCGGTTTCGGGATCAGGAGTGGATACGACATATACACCAAGTGGTGGTAGTGCAGTTTCTGATGGTATAGGAGGATTGACTATAGCTAGTGGGGTAGGTTCAATACCAGCTTTAGAAGTTACGCAGAAAACAGCTGGTAACAGCTTCTCATTCACACAATCCTTTACTCAAGGAGATGCGGTTGCTACAAGTGCTCCTAGTGTTGGAGCGGTAGGTAATTTTAGTAATCAAACATCCACTGCATCAGGATCTGCTGGGGATTTAGCAGGCACAATTACCACATCTGGAGCAGTGACTTTAGTAGGCGGAGGTGCAGGCACAAGTGCTATTGGGCAATTCGTAAGCGAGATTAGCATCAAATGAAATTAGAAAATCATGCTTTTGCTGTCAAAAACCAAGAAGATAAAAAAAATCCTGAGAAGTGTGATACCTGTGGTCGTATTAAGCTCATTGAATGTACCTGTAGAAAGCGTTCCTGTCGTACCAAACTTTCAGACTGGTAGTCTTACGAGCCATACAGAAACCACTTCTACGGTTACGGAGACTATAAATGTGATTGATTATCAAACTGGCTGGCAATATACCGTAACTGGTAATAACATAAGTACAGATGCAAGTAGCTTGGTTCCTCCAGCTCAGAGTGTTACTCAGTCAGTAAATGGTGTAAATTCGACGTGGACAAACTTAGATACAACAAATATGCCAAACTTTACGGTGACAGATTCAAGCAAACCGTGGCAACTAACTACTACTCTCAGTCAGCCAGGATTAAAATCACAGACCATAATACAAAGAACAACAGAGATAACTTCAGTCACAGACACAGTTTCAAGCTTCAGTCAGTAAAATATCTACTCTTAGCTTTAAATATATTTAGTGTTCCTATCTATGCCAATGAGGTAGGAGGGGTGTCAGCCACAGCGAATCCAATAGCAAATAGTTCTGGTTCAGTATCCAATTTGGCTGTCCAAAATCTATCGGGACCATATATAACTAATACTCATGGAGGTGGAGTGTCCTGTCAAGGAGCAACCCTTAGTGTCACTCCTTTTGCAACCCTTCAAGATTCATGGAAGGAGCCTTATGAAGATAGTTACATGGACCCAGTATTCGATAACTCAGATTTAAACAATGATGGAGTATTAGATAATCCTGGATCAGTTCTCTACTACAAACCTACTAGAACCGGTCAAAAAACTAATCATAGTATTGGATGGGGTATCAGTATGAACATAACCATACCCTTGGATAAACGACACAATGAAGGTTGTTTAAAGGCTGCTAGTACTCAAAATCAAATAAATCAACAATTATTAGCTAATAAAAGATTAGATTTTGAAATGGCAAGATTAAAGCATTGTGCGGAGCAAGAAAAGCTTGGAGTTACCTTTCATCCATCAAGTCCAGCTGCAAAATTATGTGAAGATATTGTAGTTTCAAACCCTCATGGAGTCGTTCCTAATCATCAGCATTCGATTCAGAAATAAGTTTCTTTTTTCTTTTTAATCCTTTAAATCTTTCTCTATCTTTTTTTCCAAAAAAACCTTTAATTTTTTTAATTAATTGCTTTATTAATGGCTTTATTAATCTTAATAACAGAGGTGTTGCCGCAGCTGAAGCGGTTGCTACTACAGCGATTGCAGCTGTTGTACTAGCTTGTGATGTATTTGGTAATAATTTCTCAACTGGGGAACTTGGTTCATATAAAACTATGCAAGTTTTTTTATCAACACTCAGTTCATGACCTATAACTATCTCTTCTCCATTGCGTGTTAAGTCTCCTACTCTAGGCTGATTTGGAGCAGGGCAATCAATTTCTGTTTGTAGTTGAGGAATATTATCTAAATTTGGTTCAGGTGTTTCTAATTCTGGTGAAGAGTTAACTGTAGGTGCAGCTACATCTTCTACATAAATTAAATTTTCAGGTTCATAATTTATAGGCTCAAAATATGGAGTGGTTCCATCACACAAAACTCTGTTTCCTCTGTCATCGTCTTCAATAAGTTTTTGAGAATTTAAATTAGCAGGATTAAATTTTACACAACCTGGAATCTCTATTATTGGATTACCAATCTGTAAAGTTATAGGAGGAGTTTTTGGTAAAGATTGTATAGGTGTATGAATATAACTGTTTATAGGAATGATATTTAAATTATTTACAGATATTTCGTTAATTTCAGTCAATTTTAAAACATCGATTTAGGTATTACATCACCAGTTGCTTCCGGTAGTGATAGTGAATCACCAAGAGCACTTCCTAAACTGCCTGTAACCGCTTCTAATGCCTTCTCCTGTATGCTATTTACAATTGCATCCTTATTTAAATAAATGGTAAACCCAGCTCCTACAACAGTCAATGAAACCACACCCGAAGCTACAGCTATTGCATTAAAAATTTTCTGCATTTTTTAAAAAAATCTTGTATTTTTATTCTACTGTTATCTTTATAAAGATTCAAGAGCTGTAACTTTTGCGGATAGTTCTTTTACAGCGTTAATAAGATACCAAGTAAGATTATCAGTATCAACAGACTTAACTCCAGATACTTCTGTTTTTACAACTTCTGGTAAAAATTTTTCAATCTCTTGAGCTATAACTCCTAATTGTGTTCCTTCTTTTTCCACAACAGCAGAGCCGCTTACATCTTTTAGCTCAGGTGAATCATTTTCGATTTCCTTTTTAGTTTTATATTCAAAGTTTTTAACTTGTATTTTTTTCAAAATATCTAAACCAGAATTATTATTAACTATATTCTTTTTTATTCTTATATCAGAAGTAGTTGACCAACTTGAACTGTTATTTCCTTGATAAACTCCACCTCCACCTGGACTAATAAATCCTGTTTGAGTACCTTTACCTTGAGTGTTATATCCCAGAACTATCTCGTAGTTAGCGTTTGTAGCACCTGCCATAGAGAAAGCACCTAAATATATTCCATACTGTCCATCTACTATGTCATTACCAGCACTGTACCCTGCTGCATGACCAATACATACTAAATTACTACCTGTTGTTATGTCGTAACCAGCAGATGCACCAATTACAACATTAGAAGATCCAGTTGTCGCACTTCCAGCTGCGGTTTGTCCTAAATAAGTATTTCCAGTTCCAGTAGTACTGTTAGTACCAGCAGCGTAACCCATACAAGTGTTATGAGTACCAGTCGTACAAGCGTCTAAAGCATAATTACCAATTCCTATATTATAATAAACATTAGTATTTATATTTTGACAAGCACCTTCTCCTATACCCATGTTGTCATATGCATTAACGGCTGCTGACGACATTGCCTGTCTACCAATTGCAATATTTCTACTTCCTGTGGTCAGAGATTGCAGTGCTTGACTACCAATAGCTACATTGGAACCTCCAGTTGTTATAGCACCTCCAGCAACATTACCTACCCCAATATTTTGAGTTCCAGTTGTGTTAGATGCTAAAGCTGAACTACCTACAGCCGTATTATTATTAGCTGTTGTACTAGCTGCTAAAGCTACCTTACCTACTGCAACATTGTCAGTTCCAGTAGTATTTGTTCTTAATGCTCCAAATCCCAATGCTGTATTATTTCCACCAGTAGTGGTTGCTCCCATTGCATTCTTACCAACAGCAGTATTTTCACTTGCAGTAGTATTCGCATCTAAAGCTGCCATACCAATAGCAACATTATCTGCTCCAGTTGTGTTCACCTTTAAAGCTTGAGAACCTACTGCTGTATTATTACTTGCAGTAGTGTTTGCCTGTAAAGTTGATCTACCCACGGCTACATTAGCTTCACCAGTTGTATTAGCACCTAAAGCATTGTTACCAACCGCTGCGTTTTCTAGACCTGTAGTATTAGCATCTAAGGCATAAGCTCCTAAGGCTGTGTTTTCTGTCCCAGTTGTGTTTGTTAATAAAGCATTTCTTCCAACTGCGGTGTTGTTATCTGCAGTTGTATTTGATGCCAATGCACCTTGTCCAACAGCAGTATTACTGTCTCCTGTACTGTTGTCTCCTAATCCACTATTACCTACTGCAATATTAAAACTTCCTGTAGTGGTTGCATCTAAAGTTTCTTTTCCTATCGCTACATTACCATCACCAGTTGTAATATCATTTCCAGCATCTTTACCAAATAACGTATTGTTATTAGCATCTGTACCACTAAAACTAGCTCCTGCACCTGTACCACCTACAGTGTTATCTTGTGCATCACTCGTAACTCCACCCGAAACTGTAGAAAATGAAAGTACTCCTGCACCATCTGTAACCAAAGCTTGTCCTGAACTACCTTGAGCTGTTGGAAAAGTGGCAACTTTAGTCCCATTAGAAGCAATAGAAACTAATCCACTACCACTTCTAAATATTCCGGTATCTAAATCTGAAGTAAACGTAACACTTGGAACGGAATTTGTACCGTCTGGAAATGTCCCACCAGCATTTAAATAATCTGCACCTGCAAAGATAACTCCAAAGAAAACTTCTCCAGAAGCTGGAGCAGAACTAAAAACTATATTTGTACCTAAAAGTTTAAATCCTTTAGATCCTGTAGAATCAGGTTCTTGAACTACACCTCCAATAGATATTAATAATTGACTCTCATACTTTGGAAAAGGAACAGGTGAAGAACCTCCTACCTGTAAAGCAAATGATGTAGTACTACCATTAAAACCACTAGAAATATCATCTACAGTTTTGTAATCTTCGTTGGCTCTTATGTCATTACCAATATAAGGCATGCTTACCGAAATCTCTTATTACTTCTTCTATTTTACAGAGGCTAATTTTAAGTATTAGGACCAGTAGTTGAAGGTTGTGTCGGCCAAACAACATCATCAGGAGTTTTATCTTTATAAGTTTGAGGAATATCTCTTATTACTTGTCTATATGCAGCCCACTGAGCTTGATCTACAGAAGCACCTGTTGTCATTGTCCAGTCTGTACTTTGTAATATTCCATCTCTTTTAGCTCTGATACTATCCCAAGTTAGTCCATCAGCAGCTTCTATAGTATTTCCAGCCGCAACCCATTCTTGAATTGCATCATAATGTGTATTACCTACTGTTAACGGTACAGACCATTCAATACCATTTATAGTTGCATTTATAGAGGCGTTTGCTCCTGTATCAAGAACAGATGCAACATATTTTGCTGAAGTGATTGTAAAATCGTTCATAATTCTGCGTCGTAAATTAAATATCCAGAAGTGTTGGCAAAGTTAAAGATGCCTGGATCTCCATTACCCATTCCACCTGATGTCGTAATGTTAAATCTATAATGCATTGGGCTTGATCCAGCACTTTCAACAGCGAAATTTGTAGCCGCTAGAGTTGTAGTCCAACCCCTCCAAAATTGAAAATGTCCAGTAGAACTTCTTGATTGGGAAGGAGTTTGTCTCATTAATACAGGAAATATTTGTGTAAGCATAGGATTTGCACCATTTACTGTATGTCCATAAGCTAAAAATCCATCAGCACCTGACATGGTAACTGCACCGCCACTTCCTAAAGGAGCAGCATTACCTTGATAAACTACACAATACCTCTGACATAAAGCAAGCTCCTGAGCGAATGACCTATTCTCAAAATCTGTTGCCACGCTGCTTACTTCTAATTGGATTCCTGTAATTTCAATTGTTGAGTCATTTGTTGTCCACCATGATGAAGGTTGGTCTTTGCTTCTTGAAGCTGATGACCAAGTTGCCCATGCGTCATTAGTAACTCCAGAATCTGTATAGTCTGCACCACCAAAAAATATTGGAAAAACTTGAAAACCACTTCCGTTGTTATTATCAATCTGCAAATTAGAATTCCCAGGAATTGTCTTTGTTATTTTTGTCCAAGTATTAGCAGTTAATGTTCCTAAACTAAACGGATAAATGTAATTTGTACCATCTACTGTTTTTATAAATCCAAAATATTCTTGGCTTACACTCGCTTTTACATAATAAGATAAGGTTAGAAAACTTGAGCTTGAGTTATAATTCCAACCACTATTTCTTACATTTTGTGCTTCTATATTTTGATTGAAGTTTAAAAGCCTGTTATTTCCAAATCCACCTGTTTGGTTTCCATTTGTTATTTTTGTACACTTTGAAAATCCTTTTGCAAAAGGGTTATCACCAGAATCGCTTGACACTACATCTGACTGAGCAAATGTTGGTGATTCATCAGTTCCAGCATATTCATGTTTCCAACGATCTAAATCTCCATATCCATTAGCTGTAGATGACGTACCACGTTGAGCCACTTGCATAGCTCCGTTAATTATTAAATTACGATTACCTAACTGTCCAGCTAAAGGAAGAATATCATTTGTTAAATCTTGTTTTTCAGCTGCTGTAAAGTTTGTATTCTTTACATTCGTACTAAGTCTGTCTGAACTTACTGTATTAAGAGCCATTTGTTATACCTCCCTAAGTTTGATCAAGATAACTTACAGTTGCATCTATAGAACTTGCAGTTCCTGCTCTTATTCTAAGAACATCATTTGCCTGCATAATTATTTTTGAGCCACTTATTATTTCTAAAGAACTACCTGCAGGAACAGGAGCATTTTTTATAAGGTGAACATTATCACCACTTGTAACAAGAAATACATCTACTTGAGCACTAGCTCCTGAAGTATTTGATAATAAAATACTTAGTAAAACTAAAGTTGAACTGCCACCTGCTGTAACAATATTTGTGTTCGTATTACTAACAGCGTCTGTTACAACGTTTAGTTTTGTGTCACTTTTGAAGGTATTTGCCATATCAGCCTAAAGCAAGAATTAATGCAAGTTGATCAGAAAAGTTGGTAGAAGTTGCAGATAGTGTTCCTGTTATAGTCACATTACCTGGAATTGTTACCGACCCATTAGAATCTATTGTAAGACGGCTAACCCCTCCAGTAACTAATGATATATTGTCAGCTGAAGGACTAATAAGACCTGTATTTGCATCTCCTTGAAATTTAAGACTACAATTAGATACTGATCCTAAAGCTAAAGCAGAATTAGATCCATCTGATCTTAATAAAGGAAAGCCTCCATTTGTAATCGCATCATGTATTACAACAGTCCGTAATGAAGTATCTACTGTAACTTCACCATCAGCACCTTTAAAACCAGTGTGCTCAGCTGTTGTTCCTCTTCTAAATTGAACTTGGGTTGCCATAATATTATCCTAAAGCCACTGCTATTGCAGTAGCAAAGTCCTCCGTTGCAAAAGCGGTAGGCATATTAATTGTAACTTTATTACCTGTTGCAGCAGTTGTTATATTTGTTCCTCCTTCAATGTCTAAAACTTCTGAATTTAAATCAATAGCTATTGTTCCCGAATCGGCTTCAATATCTAAATCTTCAGCAGTAATTTGAGCATTTACGTATGCCTGAGTTGCAATGGTTCCACTAGCATCAGGAAATGTTAATGTTCTAGTCTGCCCTCCTGTAATAGAAGCTGAACTAAAAGCACCAATTTTTGTATTATCTGAATTATTTCGAATTCTGAACCCACTGTCATTTGTAACTACTGCAGTAGAAGTTATAGAAGCTAAACCTGTAAATGAAGTTGCACTCCCTCCGAGAGCTACACCAGTGCTACCAATAGTTAATGAACTATTTGCAAGATTACTGTTAGCAATTGAAGATGCTGTAGTAAGGACTGTCCCTGTCTCAGCTGGTAAAGTCAATGTCACATCTGCAGTTGCTGCAGGTCCTACGAGAGTCGCAGAGTTTGTTCCATTATCAGTATCTTCTTTAAAAATTATGCTTCCAGCAGAACTTGAAGATCCTGTGAGAGTCGGAGCAGTAAGACTCTTATTTGTTAAAGTTTCAGAACCTGTAGTAGAAACTAAAGTGGCATTTGAAACTGCAGTATTAAATTCAGCAAATGTTCCAGTTAAAGTGTTATTTGCAAGATTTACAGATTTATTTGTTAAAGTTTCACTTCCTGATGTAGAAACTAGAGTTCCATCGGTAACAGCAGTATTAAATTGAGCTAAAGTTCCGGATATCGTATTATTTCCAAGAGCTAAAGTTTTATTTGTAAGAGTTACAGAATTAGTTGTAGTTACTGGATAAACAATGTCGCTTGTGAGTGCAACGGTTCCTGTGGAATCAGGAAAAGTTATGGTGCGATCTGCAGTTGGATCTGTAACAGCTAAAGTTGTTTCGAAATCATTTGCTGTGGCTCCTTCAAAAACAATATTTCCACTAGCAATTTTTATTGAGTTTGCAGCATCAGCAACTCCAGATATTAATGTAGTTGAAGCTAAAGATGTTAATCCTGTAAATGTTCCTTGAGTAGCTCCAAGAGCAACTGCAGTGCTACCAATTGTTATATCATCATTTGCTAATTGAGAATTAGGTATCGCATTAGTTCCTAACACTCCAGTAGAGGAGTTATATGTTAATCCATTTCCAGACGCTACACTTACTGCACCTCTAGCTCTTGCATTTGTAAAATATTGATTTGTACCCTCACTTAAATCAGAAGTACTATTTCCAGCAAAATCTAATTTATCAGAAGAAGAATTTAACTCCTGAAAAAGACCAGAAACAAGTACTAATGCCTTCCTAGTTGCCATTTAATATCTCGATCAAGTTCTTAACCAGAAGAACTTATTTATATATATTTTACGACGACTAACTGTTAACTTATTTCAACAGGTGGCTCAGTTCTTACTACTAATGAAGCTGTAGTAGCAGCTTCGCCAACTCGTGTAACAAAATGACCTGAACTAGATGGAGGTGTTTTTACTATTGCACCTGCAGAACTAGCTGACAAAAAATAAGAATCCCCAGGGTCTAATCCAGCTACCGGTGTAATACCTGCTACGATGCACGTTACTAAACTCCCTGCCGTAATTGTAGTTTCTACAAAACCAGCAACTCTTGCTTTATCTTGAGTATCGTTAGCAATTGCCTTTTCAAGTTTTCCATCACTAGTTCTTGAAAATACAGCATCACCTTGATTTAAATTTTCTGCAGCAATGGCTGCAAATCCATTTATCTTATTAGTTATCTGACCAGGCCAATTTGTCTTTGTATCAATCAATGCTTCAGTAAATCCCTGAGCATTTGGTGCATAAGGTGAGTAAGCCATTAACTTAATTTTATTGGAGGTTCAATTTGAATAGAGAGTTTAGTCGCAGTTGCAGCTTCACCTATTCTTACAACTGCCTGACCTGCAGAGGAGGGAGGAGTTGCGGTTATTGCACCTGATGTTGTAGCAGATAAGAAAAATAAATCACCAGCATCTAAACCACTTATAGTTTTTAATCCAGCAACTGCAACTTGTAAAGATTCACCTGCCAGTGCAGATACATTTGCAAACCCAACTACAATTGCATTTTCTATTAAACCATTAGCAGCACTAGCTTTACCAACCTGTCCATCTGAAGTTCTCATAAATAAAGCCTCTCCTTCGTCTACATCTTCAAAAGCAACTGCATTAAAAACAACCGCAGCTGGTGCAAAAGTAGGGAAACCTTCTTTTAAATCAAGAACTGAATCAACCAATCCCCTGTAATTAGGTTCATAAGGTTGACGTACCATATTCACACTATTAGCTATCATTAAATCTCTTAAGACAGCAATAGCTCCTTCTATATTTGGTTCATAACCTGTTGCCATTTAAATCTCCAACTCTTAATATTTTAAAATGTAGAAACCCTATAGAATAGAAGTAACGAGGATTACAAAGTGGAACCACAAGTTATTGCAGCAATCATTTCAGGTAGTATTGGAGCTTTTGCCGGAATATCAAGAGCTCTAGGAAATTTTAGTAAAAAATTAGACAGAAGATTTGAAAATGTTGAAAAAAATCTAGATAAGTTAAAAAATGAAGTTTTACACGATTATGTGTTAAAAGAAGATTTTTTAAGAGAAATGCAAGCAGTTCATAGTAAATTAGATAGAATTTTAGATCATTTACTAAGTAAATAATTAAACATTTATCCAACTAGCACTAGAAGATAGATATATTTTCAAAACCCCAGCACCACCTGCAGCTGTATCCCAATGTAATTGTCCATTAATAGGATTAGCTGGTTGTCCACCGGAAACAGATGCTACGGCTTTCACAGTTTGAAAAGTTGTCCCATCATGAACTTTAAATATTTGAGTACTTACAGTATCTAACCAAGTTTCTCCTTTACTAGATGAAGTAAACCCAGCTGCTCCAGTATTAGGAGCAGTATTTCCTATATGAACAGGACCTACTTTTATTAATCCTGTATTTGGAGAAGCTGTATTATCTGCAAAAAATAAACCTGGACTTATGCTGTTATTATTTAAAGCTAATTCTCCAGATCCTAATCTTATTGGAAAGGGTCTATCATTTGCTGTACTTGATCTCCGAGTTTGAATTTGTACTGCCATAATTAGACGTTAATATATAATCCTGCATCTACTACTGTATCTTGAGCTGTCTCTGGATTATATGTTTCTGCATTTAAATTACTTGTATTAATTTCTTCATCTAATAACTCTCCGTTTAAATATTCTCCGGCTTTCAATAAACCTGATTCAAAAGCATTTGTAAATTCAGTTAAGGGTTTATTAACTATTCCAAACTTTATATCATCTAAAACAGTAGGAGCTTTATTAAATAGTTTATTTACCATTGCAATCATTCTGTTTGTAGTATTTAAAGATTTACCAGCCCTATCTAAATCCCCTTTCGAATCTCTTTTTAAACTATCAGTTAAAGTCATGGCAATAACAGAAGGATCAAAATTAGCTACATCTTGGGGCAAATTAAAATCTCCAATAATATTTTTATTACCTTCCCATTTTGTTGATCGATTATAAAGAGCAAAAACCTCTACAGCTTCTTGCATTTTTCTTTTCTCTTTAGCCCATCTCTTTTCCCAATTTTCGTAACCTTTTCCTAAAGGTCTATCACTTGGCTCTAACAACCATGCTCCAACATATTCATGTTTTTTTAAATTTTCTACAGTTACATAACCACCTGTAGTTTGATCAAAAGGATATATAACAACAAAACTATTTGGATTTGGTACGTCACTGATAGTATATTCTCCCGATATTGCATTACCACTTGTAAAATTTAATTGAATTTTATCGTTTTTATTTAAATTATGTTCTTCAAAATCAACAGTAATATTTATACCGTTTTGTGTGTATTTAGCAGCTAACTTTAATGGCTCATTACCTTCATCGTGCAATATCGACCACATAGCAGCGTAAATATGCTTGCACCAACGAAGTTGATAATATAAAAGATTTTGAAAAGAAAATTCTTTTTCATCTTCATATTCAGGTAATTCATAAAAATTGTTTATTGTGACATAACCGAGATCTCGAAAAACACCTGGTTCATCTCTACTTTCAGATACACTACCATCATTTTGTAAAACATTACCTGGCTTTGTATCTCTGAGAGCTGTTACAGGAAATCTTTCATGATTGTTTTGACTAAATAAATTATAATTGTCTCTTCTAGAAAAATCTTGACAAGAGCAATTCCACCTTAATTCTGTTGTTAAAAATCTACCAACGGCAAAACCCCTATGAGCTGGTACTGTTGTTTTAGCAATAGTATCCACAGTCTTCGCTCCATAACTATCAGCTTTTTGAAAGATAATTTCATTAGTAGTTGCGTCAGATCCTGTAACCGTATATCCAACATAATCATCGTATCTAAATCCTCTAAGTAATCTGCTTAATTTTAAATTTCCTGCAGTATTTCCACTTGGTATTGTTGTGAATTTAAATTTTGTAGTATTTATAACTTCGATTGTATATCTACCGGAAGCTAAATTTCCTGTACTGACATCAACAAAAACTTTATTGTCAGAAGATAATCCATGAACAGAACTACATGTCACAGTTACTTCAGATCCTACTCTTGAATAAGTAGAATCAATACCAGTATCTTTTTCTATAATCCGATCTGCCATTCTTTCTCCTGCTAAAAATGCAACTTCTGTAGGTAAAGATCTAAGTTTTACTCTTACAAATCTCCAACGAGTATCATTAAATGCTGTTGAATTATGATAAGTAACATTTCCTGCCGTAACTGCAGCATTAGTAGCTGTAAGGGTAAAAGTATTTTGTGTCTTACTTACTATTGTCAGAGTCTCATCTGTCGCAGCTCCTGTAGATATATCTAGGAAAACATTATCTCCAGGGAATAATCCATGATCAGTTTTAGTTACTACTAATGTTGTTCCATTTTGAGAATAAGTGGCACTTACAGACGGAGCTAAATATCTTACATCTAATATTGGTAATCCAAAATCATAAAAACTAAATCCATCTGTGTCACGCATTCCACAAATATGTTCTCCTAATTCTTGATTAGTTGACGGAAAAGTAAATATTCTGGCAGGTATAAAAACTCCAGGGAATTGTTGAAAAGTAAAAAATAATCTATAGTCGCCTCTTCTATCTCTTTCTTTTGATGTAGATCCTAATATCTGCTGTGTAAATGTATATAATTCATAACCTCTTCTCCACCTAGTCCATAAAGAATCTTGATTATAAAATTTTACTTCACTTTCTAACGCATAACCATCAGACCCTCGTGGATAGACACTAGGTTTTTTTGGAATATTTTCAAAATTTTTAAAATTATTTTTTAATTCGAAATTTGATTTATCTTCGAATTTTTTAAATCCGAATGACATGGTGCTTAGTAGAAACCGCCTTGAAGATTACAATAAAATCCATTAGTTAGAGCTGTTGCTCCACTAGCAGCTACATATAAAGCTTGACCTCTTTTAAGCATTAAACCTCTTTGCTTTGGAGCTATCTCATTATTAGCACCAGCAAAGTTTGCAGCTCCTGATTGAACTACAGGGTGATTAATTAAAGGAAGTTTTTCAGTCAATGTTGTACTTAATATTTGATTTTCTGCTACTTGAGGAATACTCTGAACAAATAAAGGGAAAAACTGATTAATATTTGTAATTGTTCCTGTATTTACAAGATAAATACAGAAATCTATAGGAAGAGAAGCATCTACGTTACCAGTGATAGTTGCTCCACCTCCAATAGCAGGTACGGTTACATCAAATGTTGTTGATGTAAAGTTTGCTGTATCTTGAACTGTAAATGTATCATCGGTTGGAAAAGTCCCTGCACTATAAGTTTTAAAATCTAAAAATACTTTTTGTCCGATCTCTAAATTATGTCCACCTGCTGCAGTAACAGTACATACAGCTCCAGTAGCTGAGTAAGTTAATGTTGGAGCCGTCACTGCATCTATTTTCTCTATAACTCTTTTTGTATAAGTAAACCAGATTTCATCAATATATGCTCCACTAATAGAAGTATCAGTTAATGCAGAGTCAACATCAAATACTTTTGTTGCATTACCAACCGCTGTTGGAATTAAACTTGTTAAAAATGATTGTCCTGACGCAACTGTACATAGTGTTGATGTTGTCGCTGGGCGGTCAACCATTAAAGGTTGTTTGTTTGAACTACTACTTGCCACGTTATTTATTCATAGACTTAGTTTAATTATAAAGCAAGGTTTTTTTGACGATTAATTATCATAATTGTCCTGTTTTAACTTTATTAATGAGTTCTCTATTAAAAAGCATTTGATCAAACATATTCCTGTCTTTTATTTGATCATCGGTAAGTAGAGGTGGATCTATAGTCTCATCAACAAAATATTTTCCTGTCTCAGGGTTTACCACAGTTTGAGCATCCCAAGTATAATTACGTTCATCTCCATGTTTTAAAGGCATGCCAACTGAACGAGAAATTAATGTCTCTCTAAAACTATTAGCTATATTATCTGCGTAGTATTTACCTCCTTCTAATCCTCTAAAAGATTCTTGAAATTTTTTTTGAGAAGATGTAATATCCCATTTTGGATTATAATCAATTTCGTCCATGAGATGGCGACTAGCTTCTAGTCTTAATAAATTTTTAACTGCAGCAGGGTTTTTCATTTGTGGAGCATAACCATTTATAGAGATAAATGGAGGTTGTCCAGTATCAAATCCACCCTCTGCAGCTCCTGAAATATGTGTATTTCTTTTATAAAAATCGTTTTTTAATACTTCTACTGGATAACCTGCATAACTTTCAGGTATCATTTTACTTATCTTCTTTTTTATTTTTAGCCATTTTAGACTTATCTAAAGCTTCTTTACGCTTTTCTTTTTCAGACATTTCTTTACCATCTTCTTTCTTTTTATTCTTGTTTTTAAAATACTCTAATAACTGTGGTGGCATTTTACCTTTTTTGTTAGCCATTTAGTTTTCTTCCTCCTTTTCTATTGGAATGTCTAAAGTTTGAGTAAACCGTTTAGGTAGATTAGTACCTTTTGTATAAGAAAAAGGTGCTTCATCAGGACGAACAGAAAATATATCTACTCGTTTTTCTCCTGCCATTCTAGTACGTCTTCTTCCTTTGAAAGGACTAGCTTTTTGTCTTTCTCTTGGACTTATAATGTCCCTATCTCTTTTAATACCTAAAGTGTATCCGAGTTTAGTAGAAGGTAAAACCATTTTTATCTATGACTAACTTCTAAAAGGAGTCTAGTACCTACAGCAACGTCAGCTGGTCCAGGTAATGCTTGTATAAACTCTGCACCTTCTCTATTAAATCTATATCTAGCTTGAGCTGGATTTCGATAATTAGGAACATATAAATGCATTGCTAATCTATCAGTTTCATAAATATAAATTTCTGTCCAAGTTTTTAAAGTTTCACGAAAATCTGAAGTTGCAACTGTTCTATCAACATCACCAGCAATACTTTCTATTCTATTTCTTGGAAGAGTATTGTTATTAATACTTCCAGTCATATCTGTACGCTTCTCAGCTTCATCACAACGACCTAACTGCTCAACAATCTTACTGACCCAAAAAGAATCTTGAACATTGTTAAGTGCTTCTTCTAATCGAGCTTGGTCGCCAGCAGGTATTGAAGTTAAGTTATAACCTAAATGCCACCGTACTTTTGACTGTATAAAGGTATCGAGCTTCATTCAAACAAGTAAAATTTACCTGTTACTAGTCTACTCTTACTAAGTTTTCTTTGAATATCTCATCCCAATCTATACGTTTTATACCTCTTAATTGTTCTAATTTTGTAAAACGTTCTCCCGAAAGTGTAGTTTGTAAATCCTTTATATCTCTTGCAGTTTTCAAACCAACCCCAGGTAATGTATCTGCTATTTGTCTAGCACCAGCAGTATTTATATTTAATCTAGTGTCATAAGGAAAAGTTTCTTTATTACTGACTTTTGCTTCTTTATCCCCAGTGGATTTTAAATCTGCTTTTAGTCTCTCTTCTGTCTTAATCTTTTCAGAGGTAGCCCCTACACAAGGTATTAAATCATCATCATTAACATATTCGGCTTCGTCATTAGCATTAATTACCATTGAGACTCCTTCTCCATGCTGAGATACCTTTTCTACTATTCCTCCAGTAATTTTGTGTTGATACAACATAATTAAAAAAATTTCTTCTTTAAATAGCTTAACTCAATAAATTTTTCTTGACAATGAAAAAGCGAGCCATAAAGACTCGCCATTTCAACTAATTCTAAAAATATGAATTAAGAGTCTGTACCACCTACTTGAGAAGCAAAGTCGATGAAGGATGAAATATCACTCCATGCAACCTCTGCTGCTGGACGTAAGTAGTTAACACGACAAACAAGGTAAGCTGCCTTACCTGCAGTGATGTCATCTGCAGATATAGAAATACCGTCACCGTTCACAGAAGTATCTGTTACAGCGTTGACGTTAAACACTTTGTATGTAGTGTCAGCTGTTACTTTAAACAACATGGAATTAGCTGCATTAGCTGCAGTAATACCACCACCAGTTACGACTGTCCAGAAAGGTATTCCGGCTGCTGTAACTGCACCTGTTCCTTGAGTAATAGCTGTTCCTGAGAAAGCTATAGAACTGGTTGCTGCTGCTAAACCATTTTGCTGAGTTGATGGAATACCAAAAGGTGAACCACCATTGTCAGGACCAAGTAGAAGTCTTTCTGTATTAGTACCAACTTGATCTGCTGTTATAGGAGATGCTGGGAAAGAAGCAAGACCACCTGCAGGGTCATCTTGAGCAAGAGCTATAGACGCACCATAGATATATGCTGGTCTTGTTGAACTTGCCTTAACTACTAAACTTGTACGATCATCTCTAACACGATCACTGACTCTTCTATCTGGAGAAGGGACAGTTATACTGAAGCTCTTAAAACTAGCTTTATCAGCTGCTGCATTATTGACTTTTACGAAACCAATTTGCTCGAAAGCTTCAATGCCAGGCCAACCCTTAACACCTTCATGGTTGAAAGATGATAAACGATTAATTTGATTACCTGGTTCTAGGATTGCTCCTGCGTCACTTTTGTAAGTTGCCATTAGTTAATCCTCCTTATTCTGTAATTGTAAAGGAAGTGGTAATGAAGTCCTTATTCAAGTTTGCGAAACCAGCATATAACTGCCATATAAGAATGATAAATCTTGAGAAATCATCATTATTATTAATTAAAACTTGAGCGTTAGGACCACCGATACCAACACCAATTGCTTGTGGACCAAAGAACAATCCTGCTGGAGTTGTCTTTGTAGCTGCTCCGTTACCATCTCCAATATCGACCGAAATTGTCTTAGATGGGAAGTTTGTAGATTCAAAGAATCTTACTCCTTCAAACACGAATCCAGAAGGCATAACAGGCTCGCCTGCTACGAACTGAGCTTGTCCATACTGTCCACCAGCATAGATTGCTTGGTTAGGAGCACCGGCACCCATTAAAGGTGAACCTTGTCCCATTCCTGGATATCTTGCTACTTCACGGAAGCCTTGATCGGCTCTTAGATCTTTCATGAATGAAGGATCTGCAATACAGCGATAGTATCCGTCTGCGAAGACTGGTACATGACGCTTTCTTAGGCTCTTAACTACTTCAAGTAAGTCAGTCTTAACATTGAACTTAAAACGCTCAGAAGCATATTCTGTAGCTGAATAAGCATTAAGACCACCACCACCAGCTTTTGCTTTGCCGTTAGGGTAGTAGTAACCACCTTGTGTATCAGAAGATTGACCACGAGATTCAGATTTGAATAGCTCATCAATGAATACTCTGTCTCTCCATCTTCTGTAATCATCTAATAAAGTCAGTGAACCAATTGACTGATGGAACATATTAAGGTTCCCAGTATCAAGCAGCAAACGCTGAGCTGTCATTAGAGTTTCTCTAGCAATTTTAAATGTGCTAGGAAGAGTTGTGTTATTTGGGTCAGCAGGACCTGTATATTCTCTAAGAGATACAAGTACTTTATCCTTTACGATAGATCTGCTATTCGCTGTTCCGATAGTCTGGTCCTGAGTCCTCTCTCTAGAGGTCTTAGTTCCTGGATTACCAAAGAAGCGATAACGGTCTAACTGAACGGTCTGACCTGGCTGCTTGGTGAAGTCATGTACAACCACAGGCTCGGAAGCCATTTCAACGATATACGCTGGATGTGGTCTGTATAACTCGGCACCTAACAGCTTCGGAAAATCGTTATCTATAAACATTTTAGAAATTCAGCTAGGTTTGCTGATAGCGAACACT
>Ga0098038_1000206_pt1 | contig 26659 bp, 23 predicted proteins | sample 5B_taG_FD_75051 | JGI IMG/M metagenome (GOLD analysis project Ga0098038, IMG submission 75051) | Marine viral communities from the Subarctic Pacific Ocean - 5B_ETSP_OMZ_AT15132_CsCl metaG | ecosystem: Environmental > Aquatic > Marine > Oceanic | place: Pacific Ocean | collected 2015-01-08 | reverse complement strand
GCAGCACCACAAGGAAACTTTGGTGAAACAGCAGTCAACCGGTTAGGTGAAAGCCTTAACCGTGTGTTAGAACTCTTTGGGCCTGATGCGAAAGACATTATGCCTGTTGACGGAGAACAAACCAGACTATCGGCACAAATTACAGCCGCCCTTGCTATGATCGCACAGGCAGCCAAGGAAGCAGGACTGGATCGCTTTGTAGTTGATCTTGATGCTATTACTGATGACCGCTCGTTAGAGATGGCTGCTGGTAAATTAGATGCTCTTGCTGATAATGAGAACTTTAACACTTTCCTCCGCTCTGCTCCCCGTGAAGTAGAAGTAGAGGTAGACACAGGTGAACTCGCAGAAATGGGAGCACCCGTACAAATAGAAGAGGAAGTTGACACAGACGACCTTTTCGCTTCCAGAATGTAAGGAGAAAAAATTATGGAAACCAATACAACTGCGACTGGGACCGCAACGGATAGTCCCACCACCAACGATGTAGGGCCTAATGTAAAGGACCCAACCGACACAAGGACACACAGATATGAAGCACTTTCACAAGCCCAAGCGGCCAACAATTCCCAGACCGGGAACCCCCAAGGATCAGCCCAAGAAAGCACCCAAGGATCCCAAGAAGCCAGCAACACCGCCCAAGAAGCCACTACGAATAACACCGACTTTTGGACTTCACAGGTGGAGAACCCTAATTTTGATGGGGACCATAAAGGGGTTAATTGGAATGAAACCGTTTCCGGATTGCCTGATGATGCACAAAAACTATTAGGGAACCTACGGGCTGACTACACAAAGAAGACACAAGAACTTGCCCGTCAGCGAAAAGCATTAGAGAGTGAACGAAAGGCATTACTCAACGAGGACTACCTCGCAAACATTAACGAGAAAGCAAACCAAGAAATTAATTTTGATCCGTTTGACAACGATAGTGTTAATGCCCGAATAGAACAAGAAGTAGCAAAACGGATGCAGCAAATGATCCAACCGCTACAACAAGAGTACGAATTACAACAACGACAAATGGCTCTGGATAATTTTAAAACACAACATCCAGATCTCCAAGAGCACAAGACAGAAATAGCAAAGTTGCTTATGACTGATAAGAGCCTTAACTTGGAACGAGCCTACTACATCGTTAAAGGAAAAGCCAACACCGAAAAGGCAGCGGCTTACGAAAAAGAATTAGCAACCTACAAGCAAGCGGCCAAAGAGTACGGGCTAAAAGTTGGTGGAGGACGAATAAACAATCCAAGCCAAAACATCCCGGAACAAGTGAAAAAAGGTGGTCCTTATGAAATTTACCGGTGGTTGCAAGGACAGAAAAGAAATGGTTAAACTATTTATGTTAGAAACCAACACCCCCCGTTTTAGGTCAAATGGGACACGGTGTCTTACGAACTCCTACGGGAGCACTCTTACAGACCAAAAGCCTTATCTAAATAAAATAAAGGAGAAGAATTATGGCTATTAGTAATGATATTCTTTCTTCTACATTACGGATCCTAAAAGACCAAGAAGTAGACAACCTCTACAAGGCGGTTCCACTTTTAGACAACATCCGTGCTATGGGTGGTGTAGAAGAATATGATGGAGGACAAAAGGTAAATGTTCCTATGATCCTCGCAGAGCACTCAACAATTACACAACTCTCAACCGGTTATGAGCCTGTTTCGCTTTCAGCGGCAGATGCTCTACGACAGGCAGAGTTTAACTGGTGCGACTATGTTGCTCCAATTATTATCACCAAGAAAGAAGAACTTTCTAACAAAGGTGATAAAGCGGTCATCTCTATCGCAGATGCCCGTATGAAGTCTGTAATGGGCCTCATCAAACGAGAAACTGAAAAGCAAATCCTTCGTGGTGATAGTTCTATTTTGAGCGAATTGCTTACACTTAACGGTGCGAATGGTGCTGCCGGTTTCTTGGAAGACTTGGCTTTCCAAAGTCAAATTAATTCTGTTGGTGGATTGAGTAAAGCAGCATTCCAAAATGACTTGCAAAACCAATTCAGCGATCAGGTTGCCTTCGGGGGTACACCTTCTATCGTTAGTCCTTTGACTGATGTTTACATAGAAGCACAAACCCGAACTCCTGATGGATCAGCACCTAATTTAATTATGTGTTCTCCACAGTTCTATAAGTCTTACAAAGATGAATTGTTTAACCAAGAACGGTTTATTGACGAACAAACACTTGACGGTGGTAAACTTGCTTTGGCCTTTAATGGTGCGAAGATGTATGTTTCTCCATTTATGGATAGTACACTTTCTTCTCGTGCGAACGACATTAATGCTTATGTTCTTAACACGAAGTTTATGAAGTTGATGTTTGACCGTGATGCGAACTTCGCTATGACGGACTTTGTTGATGCTACTGGTTATGCTTCCCGTTATGCTTACATCTGTGTGCGAGCACAAATGGCTTTCAGCCACTTGGGTTCACAAGGAATTCTTACAGGAGGATCAAACTAATGAGTACATCAAGTTATATTAACCGCATTTTTGGACGAGATGAAAGCGGAGTAAACGAAGCAACTGTTAGTGCTTCGGCTCGTCGTAAGGTAGAAACATTTGTCGCTGGTGAGGCTATTGCTGTGGGAGACTTTGTCGCCCTCAACTTTGCTGAAACCGCTGATGGTGAAAAGGCTTTGGTTGTTAAGAAAGCATTAAGCAATAATACAGATGTGATCTGTGTTGTTGGTGTTGCTATTGAGGCAGCCACTACTGGTGAGACTACTGATCCCACCTCTGGTCTTAACACTCGCACTAAACTTATCAAGGTTGTCACAGCAGGCTTGGTAGATGGTGCTAATGTTGATGGGTCAACCACCAAAGGTGATCGTCTTACCTCTTCCACTACTGCTGGTCGTGCTATTGTAGCCACCTACATCGGTAATGGTTCAGGGGCAGCAGCCGTAGATCTTCCACAGGTCTTCGCTATTGCTTGTGAAGACGATGCTGCGAATAAAGCACTCGTTTATGTTCTACCACAAAGTCCATAAATTATCGCTAAATTACGGCTAATTTTTAGTCTTAATGGGATGGGGTAGGCAACTACCCCTCCCTCTTATTACAAGGAGAAATAACTATGAATTTGGGCGAAATAAGGACATTTGTAAATAACATTCTGGACTACTCACCATCGGTCCAAGCCTACACAGATGAAGTCAACAACATCATCAACGAAATTTATTTATCACATTTTACCGATCGCCTGTGGGAGTACTCACAGAAAGAGGTAAAATTATCAGTTTATCAGGATGCGACAGCAACCTTCACCGCACAAGCAGACGGCTCGCTACAAACTGCTGGTGGTGTTTTATTACCAAGTTGGATCTCGTGGGGACACATAGCAGAGATCACAGCAGCGAGCAATCCACAAGGAAATGTAGAAGTAAACCAAGAGTATCACATTTCTTACAGAGAGGACATAGGTGGCCTCACAAGAGTTTTCTTGGAAGAGATGAGTAAGCAAGGCTACTCTTCACAGTACGGTGCAAAAGATAGAGCCTTGACTACTGCTGCCGGACACACCTTTACAATTAAATTTAAACAACGACTTATCACTCTACCCGAAGACTGTGTAGAGTTAATTGGGTTGGGTCTACGAGAAAGAGGATCAGGCTTACGATCTCCGTTTGGTGTTCTACCAAGATGGACTGACGAGAACTTGGCTTTGGATCTTGACCTTGTAGCAATCCCGACAGATGTAATTATTACACAACCATTCTCTATGATGCCTCCGGTGAATGATCCTGCCTTGGCTACAAGAGCAGCCGCAGTAAACACAACAGACATCGCAGGAGACTATGAGGTTGCCTACACACTTATCCACAGATCAAGAACAGGCGACACTATTGTAGAGTTAGAGAGTGCCCCCAAGTTTAGTTCACAGGCATTTAACTTTGCTGCTGGTGTCACGATCAAGGCAACAAACTTGGAGAAGACAGACGACAACCCAAGAACAAATTACCAAGAGTATCTTAAAAGAACTTACTTAAAGATGCCTAACAGCAAGCACTTCTTCCGTTGTGCTGATAATCCTGCTGCCGAGTTTGACACCGAAGATGAGAACGGCGGAACAGGTTTGTTTGCTTTTGAGTTTGCACACAAGACAGAAGCAAGACTACCAGAACACGGTGGGACTTACCAACGGTGTAGACTTTACCCAAGACAAGACAAAGACTATGAAGCAACATTTAGATATCAGTATCGTCCTATCGTCTTACGAGACGACAACGACACACCACAGATGCCTGCTGATACACACCGCTACATAGCCTATCGTGCTTGTCAAGAATTATTTATGAAGCACGGCAACACTTTACAAAGTCAAGCCTACCAACAAAAAGCGGACAAGGAACTACTGAAAATTGAGAACCGCTACTTACGGACAAAAGGAGCAACACACATTAAGGGATCTTATAGAACGAACGGTGCCTTATTCGGTAGACCACAAGTTAAAATAACGAGGAATTAATAATGGATACAAAAAATAAAATAGCCGTTATGGACCTCAAAGGAATTGACGAACGGTTGCCGCAAGATGGTAATGCTGCTACAAACATAGAAAACTTTACAACAGACAGACAAACATTAGGCTGGGACAACAGACTTGGCTATGAACTTTACACCTCTAACCTAATTGGTGATAATGACTGGGGACCTTTCAGGAACCTCAAACAACCAACATCTATTTTTTATTGGCCTACCCACGATGGAGCAAAAAGTTATTTACTTTACGAAGGAATGTATCAAGGCTTCTTATCCTCAACAGACAGAGTTAGACTTCGTTATGTTGTGGGTAATGATGGAACGGGAAGACCCGGTAAGGTTGATGTAGACACCAGTAGAACAAGACCAGCACAGAACGAGTTAGGATCTTACTTTGAGCCTATCGGTAAGGAACTGGTAATTGTAAACGGCACAGACCAACCTATTGTCTTTAACGGAGATAGAGTAAGAACACTTGGCTTTCGTCAAAAGCCATCACCACCAACCGTGTGGTCTCCTCTCTCTGGATCAGGAGCAGCAGGAGCAAGACCACAAGACTTTAACGGCACAATTTCTTACACACCTATCAAGTCATCACCAGACAAGAGCATAGCATTCTTGGAACCTATCGCTCAACGACTTGATCTATTCTATGGATTGGGAACAACCACAGACACTAAACCAAACCAGTATCGCTACAAAGTTTCTTTCATTATGGAGAACGGTAGTGAAAGCCCCATAAGCCCTCGTAGTGCCCCAGCAAACTGGACTACGGTAGAGGCCGATGGTAGACTGGCTCTATGGTTAGAAAACATCCCCAGAGGCCCTGACGGGACTGTGGCGAGACGACTTTACAGAACAAGAAACCTTGGTAATAATCCTACCGCAGTAGGCACAGATCAATCCACCGAGGATGAAGTTTATTTTTTCTTGGACCAGATAAATGATAATGAATGCTCTTACTACTTTGACATAGCACCTGATAGTAATTTAGGTTTCCTTGCACCAAGAGACGATCACTCTGTTCCATTCCCAGCAGCAGGCGGTAATGTCTGTGCTACATTTAAAAATTGTTTATTTATCAACGGCGGCAAAAGCGATGGCTATTCACTCTATTATTCTAATCCTCTTAAACCAGATCAGTTCGCTGCTCTTGACTACTTCCAAGCAGGAAACCAAACTGGTGGAGAGATCAAAGCACTCAAAGGTTATTACAACTCGCTACTTGTGTTTAGAGAGAGAGCAATAGACATAGTAATTGGTGATCCTGTTAATGGCTTTAAGTATGTGCCTTACATCAAGGAGGTTGGGTGTAGAAGCCGTTTTGCGGTTGTTGAGGTGCCTAACCAAGGGGTAATGTTTTTAAGCGATGACGGGGTGTTCTTGCTCTCCGGTGGCTTTGACGGTGGATCTAAATTACAGATAAAGAAAATGACCCCAGCACTACCACAGTTGTTTGAGAGAATAAATAAAACTAACTTACCAAAGGCTTGTGCTGCTTACAGTTCATTCTTTAACGAGGTTCACTTCTACTTTACAATTGACGGTGCCTTGGAGAACAACATAGGTTTAGTCTACCACATAGAGAAACAAGACTGGTCTATTCGTAGAGACTTCCCAGTCAAGTGTATCACAAATGATCTGGATGGTAATTTGATCTTCGGTCATCAAGATGGGTTTGCACAGTTTAACGATGATGCGAACACACCTAACTGTGGACTTTACTTTATCTCCAAGTGTAAGAATGCCGGCACAAGAATAATTGGTTCTGGTGATAATGCTATTATCGCAAGAGCAGACACAGGACTTACAAGAAAGTATCACTCGGCTACACACGACTTTGGCTATGGACCACAAAAGAAATTTATAAAGTATGTCTATCTCTATGTGAAGGCAGCGGCATCACAAGGCTACAACATCAAGTACTACCTTGACCGTGCGACAGATCAACCCTATGTGGTTCAGTCAAAAGATCTGTTCTTCCAAAGACCAGAGCAGACAGCACAACCGGTTTACGGTGGTGGTGCTTACAACGATCCAAGTGCTCTTACACTTGGGACTTCTAAATGGCCGCAGACTGATCTTATCCAAGTCAGGTTTCCTGTCGTCCAGAAGGCAGCAAGTTATTTTTCTTTTGAGATAGAAACAACAGGGACAGATCTTTACAGCGGCGATATGGTGATCGTTGGCTACTCGTTAGAGTTCCAGACTAACAACACGAAAACACGGAGCGGGAGAAGTAATGCCCTTTAAACCAAAACATTTTAAACCTATTCAGGGAGACATAGCAGAAGGTAAAGACTTTGACAAGACTTACGATGGCTACAAAGAATTAGTCAACGGTGGTCTTGATCGTGAGAACTTACCGGAAGATGCCTTTGATAAAGAACAATTTAACAACTACTCCTTTGGTCGCTACTACCAGACTTGGTGTAAGTTAGAAGAGAGTTATGTTGAGACAAACTTTCCTGCTGGACTATCACCCAGCGATGACTTCCGTAAGACACCCGGCTCCAAGTATGGATCCTATGCTGGTGGTTGGATTGAGAACCAAGACCCAAAGATGCAGATAAACTTTGAGGCAAAAGAAGGAATGGTTCTATTAGAATTTAACTGCTGGGCCTTTATGGGTAAGGTAAGCGGTGGTGGCTACTACAACGGTGGGACTGTTGACGACTATGCTTGGTATCAATTCCAACTGGTTTACAACGGACAGGTAGTAGCAGAAACAGACAGGCTTTTCCAAAGCCATCAAACAGTTCATCTTAATGCTGCGGTTCCTACCTCGGCAGGACCAAGTGAGGTCAAAGTAAGATGGCGACATAATGGTCGGCCCAACTCTAAATTCTTTGAGTTGCAAGCACCATTACTTTATTGGAGTGGTGGAAACCTCTTCGCATTTAACAGGTATAGATAATTATGAGTAAAGTAGTAAACGACAGTTTCCAAACAAAATACAACGAGACCATTACACACACAGATGTGAATGCTAAATTTACAGACATCCAGAATGCTACAAGTGTAGGTGGTGCTCCCAAGATAGATCAGGTAAATGTAAGGGCAGAAGGGATTGACCGCCGTAATTTAGGTGGGACACCTATGCTCGCAAACATAGCCGTAGCAATTAATAATGTGGTAGACACAACAACATCGTACACATTAGACACCATCAAGGGGTCAGGCAACCCAGCACTCGTACAACTTACAGGTGCCGGAGCCAACGGGTCTGCTGTGTTAGACTTTGGTTCTACCATCCGGATCACAGGATCAGCCAGCAATCCATCTATCCTCCGCTTACACTATGCTATTAACCTACGGGATAGTGATGGTAGTGGAGATAGTTTAGACACAAGCAACAACGATAGAGGACACCGTAGTTGTATGATAATTTTTCCTGCTTACTCCACAGACGGAACCAACTATTCTACATTTCCAAACAGAACAAACTGGTTTGCTTATGATAGTTCTGGTGTAAGTCCCGGTGAGCGAGGACCCAAGAGGGACAACTCAACAGGGTCAGGTGATCGTTATGAACTACCCCGCTTTGATGGAGAGACAACCGCAGAGATCGGTGCTCCCTTTGATGATGGGACTTGTGTAATTACAATAGACAGTTTTACAGACACAGGTTATAGAGAAGCAAAGCACCACGGCTGTTTAAACTTTACAAACTCATCTAACCTTGACCTTCGCTACATAGGTTTCTTTATGGTAGGACCTATGATGTTAAGTCTATCATCTATTTATGGTACAGGTAGATCTTGGTTTCCGGCAGGGTTAGGCATTTCGCCTATCAGGATGGAGAGAGCAAACTACACCGCTATGGTGTTTAACCCAAAATAGGAGATCATTATGCCGTTAGTAATTCCAAACACATTCGCCAACGGGGCGACTATCCAAGCAAACCAAATGGACGAGAACATAAATTCAGTCCAAGAGTATGTTAATGGTGGGATCAACACCGCAGACATCAAAGATGACTTTGAGACAAACGATCTTGCCAAGGGTGAATATAACCCACAGACAAACGAACTATCACTTATCAGCGGACCAGTAGCAGGACAAGCATTCTCCACAGCACAGGCTTCTTTCACAGGCATCTGTGCCGCACCATCAGGAGAGTGGGATGGAACAGGAACAGTTGGAACAAACATCTTGGATGCTGAAACAATTGTAGGTCTCAACAAAACAGGGATCACATTTTATCTTGCACAACCGGCTGATGTGTTCTTTCAGTTCAGCGGCTCACCACACACAACTGCGAAGAGCAGCCTGAAAGATAGTGTGAAGGGCGGTTATAGACACAGCCGCTTTTATGTTTTTGTTGACGGTAAGAAGATGACCTCAACAAAGATGACGACTTGGGATGAGAGTTCCAAGCCTTATAGAACGAGACAGTATCTATCTGGTTTCTATCTATCCCCATCATTAGCAGCGGGATATCACACGATAGACATTAAAGGTTTTACGGACACAGACTACACTTTGTTATTCACTTGGTCCGTTTCTATGGAAGCCTATTATCAATTTCCATCTGGAACTTCTGTTCCGCAAGAGCCACCAGACGAACCACAATAGGAGATAAATTATGGCTGACGAATTAAGACAACAACAAAATTATGAAATGCTGGGATCAGCAGCACAACTGGGAACTGCCGGAGCAGGCATCGGGTTTGCCGTAGGTGGACCTGTCGGTGCTGCCGTAGGAGCAGGGATCGGTGGTGTAGGCGGATTGATCTATGAAGGGATCCAAGGACCCAGCGATGCTGAACTACAACGGCAAGAAGACATAGAAGAATTAAAGAGACGACAGGATCTTGGTGCTCTTGGTTTGACTGACGAAGAACGAGCAGTCTTACAAGCACAGTTGATAGATCCAGTTAGAGCACAGCAACGAGGAGCCGCACTACAACAAGCAGGTGTGTTGGCTGCTACGGGTGGTGGTCCAGCGACAGCAGCACGAATGGCTGTTGGAGAACAACAACGGATTGCCGAACAGTTGCAACCATCTATGATAGAAATTCAGCGAGCAGACTTGGCAAAGGCAGCAGCAGAAGAAGAGTTGTTGCGAGCACTACAACAGCAACAGGCTGACGATGTAGAGAAAGCAAAGCAACAAGCCTATGGTGCTATGTTAAATGCCGCAGCAAGCGGAATGGGGATCAGGGCAGCAGCACAGAAAGAACTTGTAGTTGCCGGTCAAGCAAAAGCAGCGGAAGAATTTAACAAAGCATTCAGCGAGTATGCTATGTCTCCTGATGCTGACCCTGCTATGACTATGCTACTGATGGGAAACTACGGGTTCCCTCCACCAGTTCCAACAGAAAAAAAGTAATAGGGCAACCGACTAACACGGTGCCCGTCCAAACAACGGAGCCGGTTGTCCCACAAGCACCAGCAGTAGAACAAGTAGAGACACAAGTTCTACCAACAGCAACGACCACAGAAACACCACCCGCTTTACCAGCACAAGGACCACGAGCAAACTTCTCACAGTTAATCCAAATTCCCGGTGAAGCAAGCGGACAAGGTGTTGCACAACCATTAGGTTCTATGGGGATAGACAGTCAAGGTAGATCTTACTTTACACAGAACTATCCGGGCGAGCAAGCAGGAACCTTCGGTAGAATAAACCGTGTAAGCACGGTGACAAAGGAAGAGCAAGAAAGAATTATGACGAAGATGCGAACAGTAGAAGAAATGGCTTTTAGGTATCCCGAAGAGTTTGGCTCTTTGGAGAGAAGAAGACAATTGTTTAACTCACCACAAGCGGTTCTTGACGACATCATAATCCAGAGATCTATGACGAAGACAGTTCCCAAACTTGTTTATGAAACCAGACCTGACGGCACAGCATCTCAACAAACAAAACTCGTCCAAGTAGAAGTCCCTAACCCTGACTGGAAAGTAGAAAAGTCTATCTTCCAACGAGACGAAAACGGAGAGATAGTTGAGGAACAACGACAAGACTTTTTCTATTTAAGTTTAATGTCTACTGGTAAAGATAGGGAGGCAGAACTCTATGAGAAACTATTTACGATAGACGAAGCCATAGGTGAAGTAGAACAAGCGATAGAGGAAGGGTTCCCTATCCAAACTGACTTCATCGTAAACGAGAAAAAGAATATGATACAAGAATTAATTACACTTGGCTACGACCAAACACAGATCAACCAGATCTTACGACAGTTTAGCACAAGACCAGAACTTTATGAAGGAGCACAATAATGGATGTAATAGAACAATATTTAGCAGGAATGCCGGTAGATCCTAACGATCCTATCTTACAGGAGTTTTTGTTGCAACAAAGAATTTACGGAACAGGACAAAACCTACCGGGGATGACTTCACAGCAGGACTTTCGCACAAGAAGGTTTACAAGAGATCCACAGCCATCACCACAAAACCAAGGACCTATCGCAAGACCACCAGTAGGAACGGTAGATGTTCCAGCCGAATTGATGGACCCACGAGGACAAGGAAGAAACCGTAGACAAACAGAGCGGTTGCCTGATGTGCCTATGAGATCTGGTCCAAACATCAACACACCAGAGACAACTGTGTTCCGTAGAAGTAATGCTTACCTTGCTGCTTACAACCAAGCCAAGACAAGTCAATACTTCCAGATGCTTGACTTCTTGCTGAAACAACAGACAGTCCAACAGGGCAACAACGAGATCCTCCGTAAAGCAATTGCCGACATAGATGATCGCATCGCAGGCTACGAAGAAGCAGCACAAGAGTTTGAGATCCCCAAAGGTTCTCGTGGTGGTAGTGGCGGAACAGTAAAGAACTTCCGGTTAGAGGCAGAGGCAGAGATCAACAGGCTCGCTCTTAAAAGTTTAGAAGAACAGACAAGCCTAACAGAACAAGTGGGTAGAGACACACGAGCACCTACATCTACACTATCATTCTTTACAGGTGATAGTAGCAACCGTCTTCTATCTATCCAAGCAAACCCAAGTGATATGTCTGCCTTGATGAGCCAACTACGACAGCCCACTTATGTAAACCAATTCGCTGGTGTCGCAAACACGACAGCAAGAAACGAAGCAACAGGAGAACTACTCCGTCAGTTGACAAGAGAGATGGTAAGCCAAGGTGTCCCAGCAACAGAACAAGAAAAAGTTTTTGATCTTGTGGCTGCGAACTATGGTGGACTTGCAAGTTCTACCGCAAGCACTCGTAATAGTCGCTTCTCTAATGCTGCTGTAAACACACAGCGAGAGGCAGAGATCCAAGCCAAGATAGGTGGTGTCTATGATCTCAAAGATGCTTCCACAGTTCAGGTTCCTGCTTCACAAATGAAAGGTGGTGTGCCTACACTATTGCCTAACCAATTTGTTAAGACAACATTTAGCGATGGTAGGCAAGCATTCTATCTTACCAACGAGATGGCTATTCGCCAGAAGGCAGAAGAAGCACAGAGGTTTGGTGGCGGTAGAGCAGCCAAAGCACCGATCACACAGAGCAGGGCTGATAGAGAATTGGATGACTTCATTATTGGAAACATCCGTGATGATGGTAAGTTTACATTAGAAGAAGCACAGGCACAGATCATTTTAGATAGAGTGCCGGAGCGAAATGCTGTGGAAGAACTTACAGCAGAAGACATAGAAAAAGTTTTACGAGAAAGAGTTGGAGCAAGTGTTAGAGTTCAGCAAGCACAAGAGGTTGGAGCATTAAAGACACAGCGATCTTCTTACAGCGATAGACTTGCCGCTGGTCTCCGTGGAATGTCTCCCGAAGAGTACTTGGGTAGAGCAGCACAGATGAGAGACAAGCCTTTTGCTGCTGGAACTACACCCGAAGATGCGAGACGACAGACAACTCAAAGTCCGGGACGAATGGATGCCGAGAAGTTCTACTCACAACTTACACCACAACAGAGACTACAAGCAGACTATATGTCGCAGGCTACATCATTAGCCAAGAAGGGTGAGAAGATCACACTTGATAAAGACGAGCAGATGCTTTACTCAACTATGATAGAAAAATTACAGAAGGGAGAACTTACACGGCCGGAACTTTATGATGCTATGATGAAGCAAGCCTATGATCTTTATGGAGCAAGCGACATAGAGAAGGCACAGAAAAAAACCAAAGCAGCATTACAGTCAATTTACCTTGACGACATAGCACAGTTTCAGTTGACCTCTGGTGCTACACAGATAGAAACACCAAAGGCACAAACACCAGAACCAACGGAGTAAATTAATGGATCCCAACATTCCACAAGAAATTATAGATGCCGGTTTAGCCGAGCAGTACCAAATAGCATTAGACGGTGAGATGTTTGATGTGATAGAAATGCTTATGCAACAGGTAGAGGTCGCAGCACCAGAGCCAGAAACACCAAGCATTACTACACCAGAAGTTATTAGCGAACCAGAGGTAGGACCTTTGGCTGGTAAGCGAGATCCTTTCGCAAGACCAGACTTCGGTGAACCTTCACCTCGTCCACCACGAACACCAGTAGAAAGAGAAGAGTTCCCAGCAGGTAGGCCCGGTGCCGTTCAGCCTGTCTTGGCGGCAGAGGAAGAAGCATTAGAAGCAGGCTACTATTTTAGCGATAGGTTTAAAGTCCAACAAAAATTATTGGAAAAGGATTTAAGCGAAGAAGAAGTTGATGCCTTCCGTAGACTACGAGAGTTCTACATCAGCGAGGGTGATGATGTAATTACTGCTATGCAGAAAGCAAATGCTTCTGTCGCTATTATTACAGGTGCCTACTACACACCGGCACGAGATAGAATTGCTACACCAGAACAAGAAGGGATAGGGTCTGCTATTACAGAAGATCTTGGCAAAGCAAACCTCGCAGAAGAGTTTGGTAGAGCGAAACCCCAAGGAGCATTTGAGCGACAGTTAATAGAAAGTCCTAAACAAGTTGCTGAAAGAAAAAAGAAATCCAGAGCGGGTGATGAATTATCCTCAACCCTGAATGCCTCGTTTGGTTTACAAGCCTACGATATCTTTTTTGACGAGAACGATAATCCACGACCACTCGCAGAGAGACAAAGACTTTTAGATGAAGAGAAGATAGTGGGACTGCCGGGATCTTACCTCTCTCCAACCACAACCAAAGATGAATTAGAAGTTGTAATTAAACAACGGTTCCTTGATAATGGAGCCGGTGATGTTGTAAGAGAAATGGTCTCCGCAGCATTACGAGCAGATGGTAAAGATGTTCCAAAGCCACAGGATCCAGACTATCAAGACTACATCCAAGCACAGTTAATTTTAGAAGAGGACTTCCTCCGCACGGTGTTTAAGTATTCAGCAACAGAAGGAGATGTGGACCCACTCAAACGAACGGCAGGTGAGCGGTTCATAGAGAATTTGTTTACCGCACAGCAAGACGGTGGTATCGTAGAGAGCCAGACAGCAAGAGGGCTTCGTGTAGTTGGTGGACTTATCCGTCCGGTGACAAACACAATTACAGAACTGACTACCTACAAAAGCATAATTGATCCTAACACAGGAGAAAGAAAAGTAGATGAGGATGACTGGAACTATAAGATCGCACAACTGAAAGGCGATCAAAGTTTAGTTGGTGATGCCGCATCTATCCTCGGTGTCTTTGTTCCATCAGCAGAGTTGCGGTTAGAAGAAGGGCCACGATCATCAGGCTATTTGTATCACGACAACTTCTTGGATGCTACACTACACGACATCAAGGTTGGTCGCTACTTGGGTGATGACTTTGTTTCTATGCCTTACATCGTTGATGGGTTCAGCGATATGGGACTTGATGGTGAAGCAGCGGCTATGTCTCTTGGTTTACTTACAGAGATCGCTATGCCTCTTACACCTGCGGGTGCACCGGGGATGGCTACGAAAGCGACTGCTGGAATTGGTAGAGTTGGTGGTAAAGTAATAGAGACTGCTGGTAAAGGTGTTAAAGGGATCAAGTTAAGAAAGGTTGGGACCGCCATAGAAGAAGGTGGTAGAGCCATAGGCGAGGGTAGTAAAAGCCTCAACAAGATCGGTGATGCTATGTTGCCGGAGAATGTTATTGGTGTCTCTGCTCGTTATTACAGGCTGACCCAAGAAGAACGAGCACTCAAAGATGCTGGACTAAAAGGCACACTCAAAGTAGATGAAGCCGCAGCACCGAGAGCAGCAAGAGACTTCATTAGAACTACAACTGACGATGCTGGTAGAACCAGCGATGATCTTATCCCACAAGCAAGAACCCCTGATGGTGAGCGAATGATAAGTGAAGCATCCACAGGTGCTAAACAAATTGATGAGTTCGCAGATCAATCCAACCAAGCAGCACAGTTTTTTGATCTACCAGAAGAAACACAGATCGCTATGAACGGCTGGGTAAGAAACAACAGAGAAGCAGCAAAAATAATTGATGCACAAACAGGAGACGATCTCTTCCAGACATTACGGTTTGGTAAGGTTGACGATGTAAAAGAAGCAACACTCATTCCAACTATGAGATCTTACCTCGCAAACAAAGTGCCGGACAACTGGTTGTTTATCACACCGACTATGCTTGGTAAGGTAGACAAGTGGAAAGAAATTTCTGGTGAAGTAAATGAGAAGATGGCGAGGTTCAGCGACAACTTTATAGAAGAATTGCCTAACGGACAGTTCCGCTACTTGGAAGAACCGTTTGATAGTAAGGTAAGTTTAGCCTTGGGCTTTGATCCAACTGAACCTATGAATGCTATTCAGTACGGTAAGTTCCACGATGCTGTGAAAGAAGGTTTTGTAGCAGAGGTAGTAGGAACAAGAGGCAGCGACTTTGGTTCTATTGGTTATGTAAGCGACAAGGCTTACGAGACTATGAAGATCCCAGTGGCAAGAAGAACCCGTGGGTTTATTGGATTGTCTCCATCAGTTAAGGTAGGTGCCGCTATTGCTGCCTCTGGTGATCTCGCTACTGGTGCGGCAGTAGGAATTGGTGGTCTCGCAGTAGAAGGAATTTTACAAGCCTTTACCAAGACAAGTAAGATAGTTCCAGAACTTAACAGGGCTATTGCAAAACGAGTGGATAGTGCGATGGATCCCATCGTCCAAGCCATCGTAAAGAGCAAGCCTACACCTACCCAACCCTTACTACTTAAACAAACTTTTGAGGCCGCAAAGTCGCAAATTAGAAACCTACCCAGACAGTTCAGTTTGGAAGTCCAAGGACGAATAGCAAACGGAGAAGATCCTGTTGCTGTGTTTGATGATGTGTTCTCACAAAGCATTAGAGGCACAAGCAAGTATCAACTGAATGGTGCTCTTGATCCAGTCCAAGGTGTTGATGAATTCTTTGTGGATTACATCCGTGGTTTCTTTGGAGACGACATAAAATTTTTAAAGGATGAAGAGATCCTTGCTACTGTAAAGCAGGACTACCTTGATGATCTTGCTGCTGATCTTACCAGAGGACAAGAGACTACTGCTAAATTAGTAGAAGGCATAGAGAAACTACGAGGTAGGTTCCAGACCTTACAAGACAAAGGCTTCGGTGGTAAGTTTAGTGGAGACCAGTTGACAACTTATAACTCAACCTACATCATTAGACAACGAGCACGAGCAATAGCAGAGCAGACCATAGATGAAAAAATAATTAATTCTGTGGAAGGACAACGATATCTTATCTCTGCACAAGACTTTGCTGATGTAGCAGGTAGAGCACAGGACATAGTAAGAACCGGTGAGTTAGGAGCAGAAGGACAAGAAGCACTCCGTAGATCACTACGAGGCTTTGGTGCTGATGAAGGGTTAGAACCTTTCCGTGCCCCAGCACAGATGGCGAACTTTACAGTAGAAAAAATCCAAGCACTCAACAGACAACTGGATGAGTTAGTTAAATTAGAAGACGGTGTAGAACTTACAGCAGAACAAGCAAAAGCAATTAGAGATCTCAAAGGTGCGAGGTTAGGTTTAGACAATTACTTTACACAGATAGGCAGAGCACTACGAGAGAATAGTGATGTGCTACTGTCTGGATACACACAAGAGAAGATGGCTGCTTTGAGAAACCAAATTGTTTATGATCTCGTAGAAGTAGCAACAGAAGGTCAGCCTGCTGGTAGATCTTTTGTGGAAGCCGCCAAGTTAAAGATAGGCAACACTATTGTAAGCAACTCTGTAAGCAGAGACTTTAAGAACTTTGCGAGAAGACTTGGGATAGAAACAAACGAACGACAAGAACAATTGTGGAACTTAACACAAAGACTTAACGGTGAGTTTGTCCCACAACGGGTCAACACACAGTCCTACACAGAGTTCTTCCGTGAGGCTTTGTTCCAACAAGCAGTCCAAAACATTATGCCCGAAGCAAAGATCTTACAACTACGAGATGGGTTGGAGACTATGGGTGTTGTGTTCCGTAAAGAAGGTGCTGCTAAATTAGACTACCGACAGATGGAACCAGCCCTGTTGCAAATGAACGACAGCACATTTATGTTTGGTAATGTGGAGACCAGAGCACTCTATAACGAACTGATGAATAGTTTTAATTCAGGTTTCTTTAAGGCTGGTCTTGACAACATCAACACACGATCACTTACTATGGGAGACTATGTCCTCAACAGAGCCACAGCCTTTATTGATGGGACATCACGATCTATGAGAAATGGTTTGCTCGCAGGTAAGTACATCTTTAATGGTCGCTACTTGGGTCTCAACAACATCAGTCAACCATTCATCCAAGCAACCACAACTCCCGGCTATGTAATGAAGTCTGTGCTACGATCTGCTGTTGGGATCTTCACATTAGGGATGGACCCATCAGGAGTAGCAAGGGCCGTACAACGAGCAGGAGCCGCTCTGCCGGCAGGTGGAGCAGCAGTAGGGGGAACGGTAGGGATGGTTGCCGGAGGCCCCATAGGAGCCGCTGTGGGCTTTGGAACAGGCTATTTAGGAACTGCCCTCGCAAGAAACCAAATTGCTAAACTGGGTTTCCAAGCAGAAGAGTTTTTACAGAAGGTCGCACAAGGGGTAGACCGCCTCCCAAGAACTAACCTTGGAACATTCTACGGTGTGAGAGACATAGATGATGTTTACTTCACAGCGGTAGATGGTAAGCGATGGACTGGTAGAATGATAAACGATGCGATCAAAAGAAACGACATCTATGCTACACAGGTTTCGTTTGAGTTTGGTGAGGATGCGATAGAAGATATGGTTAAGGCTACACAACTTACCGGTAAAGGTAAAGAAGCAAAAGCCTATGGAGCAACGGCAGCAGCATTTCTTTTACCACACAAGAAGTCTTTGGCAAACATCATCGCAGAAGAAACTGACTTGGCTTTCCGTCAACAGGTTTTTGTTTCTGCTTTGGCTGGTGGGATAGGTGAAGAAGGAGCAGCGATCCTTGCGAGAAACACACTACTGGATTACGGCGGTATCACAAACAAAGCAGAGCGAGCAGTTGCCCGTCGTTTGTTTTTGTTCTATGCTTTCGCACGACAGTCAAGTGCCGAAGTTATTAGATCATTCCTCAAAGATCCAAAGCGAGCGAGTGTAATTGGTAAGCAACTACGGTTTGCACAAAACCAGAAGAAGAGAATGGAGTTAGACATCCTGCTCCAAACAAGCCCGTTTCCAAGCCTCCGTAGAAAGAACCTTACCTCTGCCTATGCTTACATTACAGAAGCCTACGAGCAGCACCTCACGGTCCTCTATGGACCATCTTTCCCTATGGCTGAAAGTGCTATGATGCTATGGGATGTAGCCAACCATCTTGGTCCGCTTTATCTAAATGCTTTGCCGGTCCTTGGAGAGGGAGACCCTGTGCCTGCTTTGGCCGAGACAACAAAATTATTATCTAAACAAGCAGTCTCACGGAACCCACTAATCCAACAAGCATCAAGAGTTTATGTAGATGAATTCACTAACCGAAGCGACACAACTGCTACGGGCTACTTACCAGACAGCGACTTCATTTATCTTACACAGTCAGGACTGATAGATGATCTTGGACTTATGACCTTCTTTGATCTACAACCTGCTGTGCCTGTGAGAGGCAAGGCAAGAGTGAAAGCAGACCCATCACTACCACCACAGTTTAGAGACACGGGCTATGCCTACAAGTTTGGCTCACAGAAAGGTGAAGACAACTACCGTGTGTTTAAGGCTATGGCTGCTGTGATCGCTATTGATAGATCATTAAGCGACTGGACGAGAAGCGAGATCAAGGAAGGATTGGTCCTCAATAATTATGAGGAAGGTAAGTATGACTATCGTAAGGGCAAGACCGGAACTTACGAATTATTCATCCAAGGTTTAGAGACCCCTATTGTAGTTCCAACCTATTTACAAATGGAGGTTGACTTAAAGAAACAATTAATTAAAGACTTGGAAGGTGCAAACCGATCCAAGCGAGCACCACGGAAATAAAGGAGATAATTATGCCGACTAAAAAGTATAGTGCTAAACAGAAAAAACTTGCTGCCGTAGCAAAACCTCGTAAGAAAATTACAGCAGCAGATCTCAAAGCACTCAAAAAGAAAAAAAAGAAAACAACTAAAAGGAAGAAAAAATGAAATATAGTAAAACACCAAAGTCCCTGAAACCAAAGAAGGGCAAGAAGAAGCCAGCACCTAAACGGAAGCCGGCAAAGAAGGGACCAGCCAAGAAGAAGTCTCGGCGGGTAAAGAATAATATGGGAAGCAAATGACCCTTAAAAAGGAGGCCATAGGTTATGGCGAGTAAGAACGAACCCACCAACAAGAAATTGTATAACAAAGTCAAAGCAGAAGCCAAACGAAAGTTTAAGGTTTACCCTTCTGCCTATGCTAATGCTTGGCTTGTTAGAACCTACAAGAAACGAGGCGGTGGTTATAGAACGAGGAAGTCAAGTGGCAAAAAGAAAAAATAAAAAACCGAGAGGTGGACTGGGTCGCTGGTTTGCCGAGAAGTGGGTTGATGTAAAGACTGGTAAGGACTGCGGTAGATCTGGTAAAGATAAAGACGGCAGACCTTATCCAGCCTGTCGCCCATCCAAGAGGGTTTCTTCCAAGACACCCAAGACTACAAAGGAAATGTCTGCTGCCGAGAAGCGAAAGTTTAAGAAGGCAAAGACAGGACCAAAGAAAATTAATTACCAACACCGACGGAGAAAGAAGAAATGAAAAACCATAAACACAGAAAGCCTAACGGCTCTGGCTATTGGCAAGAGGCACCTAATAAATGGTGGGCTGTTGTTCGTGAGACCACAATAAATTTATTGGTTGGGATCTATAACACAGAAGTGGAAGCCAAAGATGCTTACACAGCGGCTCAACATAACTGGGACACCAACCGAAAGTCAATAGGTAATTGGAAAGGTGGAGGCAACCGCTATGGCGATAGTTAGGAATAGACTTTATGCGAAAGAGAAGGTCGGGTTAAGCCAAGAGTTTACCACGGCTTTTGCTGCTGATAAGAAGGTAGAGTTTAAACTTATGCCTACCCAGATGGAAGGCAAGGAGTTCCACGGCAACCTACAATTGATCCGTGTAGCAGGCACACTAACGGGTGGTAGTACGGACAACATTACTATCTGTGCTTACAAGAACACAGACGGTACAAGGTTAGTCGTAGAACCTACCGAGGCTACACTCATCCCAGACATCAGCGGTGGTAAGTTCTCTGCTGTGTTTCTCGTTGATGCCGTGTGGGTCGCAGAGGACGATAGTTTATTTTTCTTTATCAAAACAAGTGCACACACCTACACCCTGAACGAATTGGAAATTACTTGGAGGCAAAGTTAAATGCCGAGAATTAATTACTCAAAGGTGTTCCAAGCACCAAACTTACAACAAGAAGATCTCACATCACAAGTTAATGGAAGCAATAATTCTTTCACAACAAGTAGAGGTTTTCTCCCAGAACAAGTATTTATTTATGTAAACGGTGTGTTGCAAAGGCTTGGTGTGGAAGCATCAGTCTCTACATCTACATCATTTACTTTGGTTGATCCACCGCAGAACGGCTCCGTGCTCTATGTTGTTTATCAACCATCTTAACAAAACAAAACCATAAAAGGAGGAATTTATTATGGCTGTTAAAATTAGAAGTACCCAGTTGTCTCTTGCGGACAACTTCACATTTGCCGGTGCGGTGGAGGTTCCAACACCTTCCGCCAACGACCATGCAGCAACCAAGGCTTATGTTGATGCACAGATCGCTGATCCGTTTTCGGGCGGGGATGGTATCGCTATTGATGCCTCTGGTGATCCAGATGTTATTGCTGTTGACCTTGCGACCAATTCAGGTTTGGAGTTTAACTCTGCTAAATTGCAAGCGAAGGTTAAAGCAGAAACGGGTGGAACTATTACCCGTGATGCTAATGGTCTCTACATCGCAGATGCGGCGATCTCAAATGCTAAATTAGCGACATCAACCATCTCTGGTAAGGCTCTTGGAACTAACCTTGATACCTTATCAGCAGGTCAAGGACTTGCTCTTGCTTCACCTTATAACGGTGCGGCAGCACAAACACTTGATCTTAACCTTGACGGCACTACACTTGCGAAAGCAGCGAGCGGTGTTAAGGTTGCTGATGGTGGAGTAGGCACAGGCCAACTTGCTAATGACTGTGTGACAAGTGCGAAAGTAGCGGACGGTGCTATTAATGCGAACTCTATGATCGCTGATGCCGTTATTACTGGACCTAAACTTGCTGTCTCACCTTACCGTGAAAAGTTTGCTGGGAATGGATCGGCTACTGCCTTTACCGTTTCTAACAAGAATGTTTATTCTGGTGGTGAAGATGGGATCCTTGTGTTCCGCAACGGTCTGTTGGTTGAGGGCAAGTCAAGTTCACCTTCGGGTCAGGACGAGTACACATTTGCTAATAGTGGAAGTGATCTCGTAATTACCTTCGGTGCGGCTCCGTCAAATGGCGACACCATATTCTTGGTGGCTGTTCTTATCTCGTAATCCTCTCCGTTGGAGGACAGTTTTTAATGTAGGTTTCTGTAAAAAACCTCTTCTTTTTACATAACTTACGGAGAAGGAGACTATGAATTATGAAGAATTACTCGCCCTCATTATGGGTCCGTTCGGTGCACTTGTTGTTTTATCCGCTGTGCTTGTCGGCATTTACAATTTGGTGGTTAAACACTTACTACCTGTTGTTAGAGGTGGGCTTGATCGCCACCTGTCCCAAGTAGAAACTATGCTGGAAGAGCACAAGAAAGACCGAGAACTTTACAGAGAGAGCATCCTATTTATTACACAGCGGTTAGACAAAGTGGAGGATGATGTCTCATACATCAAGGGGAAATTAGATGGCAAAGAAGAAAAAGAGTAGTGGACCTCTTAACAAACCACGAAGAATTAAAAAGGGTGAGGCTGGCTACGGCAAGAAAAAGTTTGTGGTTAAGGTTAAGTCCAAGAAAGGCAACACGAAAACTGTTAAGTTTGGTGATGCGAATATGGAGATCAAGAGAGATGATCCAAAGAGACGGAAGAACTTTCGCAAACGACACGGCTGTGATAAGGCTGGTGCGAAGGACAAGACGAAGGCGAAGTATTGGTCGTGTAAGTTCTGGCAGAAGGGAAAGAAAAAGTCTGTCTCAAAATTGACGAGGAGAAAGAAGTGAAGTGTGAATGCTGTAAATGCTGCGACTGCTCCTGTTGCGGATAGTCTCCAAGACTACCTTTAACAGAGAGCCACTCATCGCAGTTAGGTAAACCATCAGTAAAGATCTGGTAGTCCTTCGCAGACCTTATGGACTGGGACCTTGTTTGTTTGTGCTTGGACTTTGTCGCACCTTTCTTTAATTTCTTCATAACAGTTTTTCCTTACATAATGGAACATTTGTTTTACATCAGCCGAGAACCTGAAACCAAAGTCAAGGTCATCTATCCCGAATGTTAATCCTTCCGCAGTTCCAAAGCGGTTGGTCTTACAACTATGTCTTCTCTTCTTAACACGGTCAACGAATTCTAATCCATCGTACCAGTAGAGTTTCTTACCTATCAGGTCCACATAAACTATGTGCTTGGGTTTGTCAACGAGGTAGTGTGAGTAGCCGTTGGATCCCAGAGACCTGAACTCGGCATAGAAAGTATCCCAGTAGGGTTGCTTGTTGGCTGCCTTCACCTCGCATTTAGCCGAGGTCAAAACATTATCTTCTTCACAAATTACTTGATCCAAATGAAGATCACCTGTGTCTGTTTCTGGATCAGTCCAATAAACATCCAAGCATTCTACTACACCGAGTTGTTTGCCTACCCAGTTGAGGTTTGTTTCCAAGAACATCTTGGTGATAAACTCTGCCTCAATCCCTTCCAGTAGGTCTTTACTAAATTCATTAATAGCCATTGCATAATCCCTCCACGAACTACGAACTTAACTGGGCTTCTACCCACCAAGCAACTTTTTCTTTTGTCCTGCTTACAAGGTTGTAGAAGGTTTGTTTAGACATCGTCTTACCGCTTGGTAAGGTAATGCTCTTACGGTCATTAGTCTTCTTCCCACCCCAGTAAATTGACTTGGTCTTATTATCCATCAAGACATAATCCATTATGAACTGTTCGTCCTCTGTGGCTTTCTCTTGCAAGAACTTAACCACCATTTCCATTCTATCTGTAAGCATCTTAAACTCCTTTTCTTCTTCGTGTGCTTTTGTAGAGGCAACTGAAATTGCTTCTATGTGTTTGGTTTTGTTTTCATCAAGAGACTGAAAGGTTCTTTGTCTTCTCCTAATGTTTCTATTACAGTAGTTCCTGAACCAGAAGTCAAACTCTTTAAACATAAGTTTCTTAAACTGATCCATAGGTAAGACTGAATGTCTTTCTATTCTTTCTAAACTATCACAGAAGAACTGTGAAGATAATTCATAGAAACCATCAAAGTGTTTATTAGCAATTTGTTCTACCATAAATGCTTTACCTGACTTACCAAATAGTTTCTGTGTGTTATAGAAATAGAAACTTATTCCTAAATTATTATGTCCCTGTAATAATAAATTATAATGATCTTTATTTAACATTTTTATTTTCTCCTTTATGTTATTTAATTCAGTAAGAATAACTCTTACATTATTAAATAGTTTGTTATTATCTTTTTTACCTTTTATTTATTATTTATTTATTATCTATTATTAATTACTTTACACTTACATTAAAACATAGAAAACAAATAGTCATAAATTATTATGCAAATAAATTTATTTAAATTATTTTTATGACTTTTCAGTTCTAATGTTTTAATTAAAGTAAGAACCTATTATCTAAAAATTATTTATTTACATTATCTCCTATTGTTAATTTACCATTTTGTTATTGATCCTTGTTGTGTATCAAATGTGTTGGTTCGTAGACATTACCAGCACACTCCTTAAATTATCGTTATTATTTTTACAACACATCAGGGATCAATAACTCTTTGGAAACCTATTTAAAATTGATAAGCCAATTATCAATTCCTCCAACGGAAGGGGAATGAAAATTCCCCGACCACCTTTGGAGATCCTTACGGAACATAAGTGTCGTAAAGATCATAGATCTCTGCTTTACCTACTGATCGCTGACCCGTAGTTCTACCATCAGCCCATTCATTCCAAGGCACAGTAGCAAAGACACCAAGAACAAATTGTTTGTTGTCTGCTTTGATCTTAACGAGACGACGAGAAGAACAACTCTCATCACTCACAGTAGGAACTGTTATGTCTCCACAACGAGAACCGTGTGTAGTGAATGTGAAGTCAGCATCACTATGATCCTTGACAAACTCAAAGGCACTATGCTTCTTCTTTGTTTCAGGTTCCTTGCGATCAAACTTCATCTTCCGCCAGACTTGTAGAACTGTCTTGACTTTGCAACCATCAGGTCCCTCAAACTTTATCTCACCAAGGTAGGTTTCCATAACAAGATGTAGTTTAGAATTCACATCGCTGTAAACAGTTGGCTTCCGCATAGAGGCACCAACCAAGAAGACTATGTAGTCAGCCTCATTAGCAGCCTTGTTTAAGAACTGCTTACTTAACTGTTGTCGCTTCCCCCAAGGTGGGTTGCCTATCACTACACGGCCTCGCTTGTAGCCAAGGTCAAGTTTAAGGTAGTCTGCTTTCTTTACCGAGCGGTGCTTTGGTTGTAAGTCAAAGGCTCTTACCGGAGTGTGTGGAGATGCCTTCATCAGTTCATCTACAAAATTACCTGAACCTGCTGATGGCTCTATGAATTCAGTAGCAGACCTGAACCAAGGCAAGTGTTTGATCTTCGCCATCACCAAGTCGGTGATGTGTCTTGTTGTGTAGAATTGTTCCAGCCCTACATCACGGCTATTTGTACTTTTCTTTTTCATAATTTTTTATCCTTAAATTAAATTAGTAAGTGGGGTTTTGTTGAGACCCCAAACTCAATTCAGTTTAATCCCAGTCTAACTCATTAAGAGTTGGAGGTGTGGATCTGTTGCGGTTCACTCGTCTTAACATTCTCTCCCAAGAGGAGTAGCCATTTGCTCCAACAAGAGCACAAGCCTTTGAGAAGAAGAACACTTCACAGCAGTCCCTTGGATCACTATTCGTAGAAGGGTCCCAGATGATCTGTAAGGCATCCTTCGGTGTCGGTAGGGTAAGTAGTGCGGCACACAATTCCTCGCTGCTTAACAGCCGTGTAAGGAGCCGTGAGAGCAAAGAAACATTATCGTTCCAACCATAGCCACCAACATTATCACCGTGCTTATAACCTGTGATCCAAGATCCGTTGAGGATGTTGCTACGGAGACAGTCAACCTCGTCCCTAACATTCTCCATTATCTCACCGAAAGGTAGGCGAGACAGACGGGTAAGGTCAGTCCACTTGATAGGTGATGAAGAGAAGTCAGCCTCACGAACTTGTGCAAGCAATTCAGGACGAGTAGTTATAACCGCACGGGCAACCTCTATGAAGCAAGGCCACACATTATTGAGACTATCTGTCTCACGGTTCTCACCACGGAATAACCGTTGCCACTCTTGTAGACCGTTGTTGGTAGGTGTAGTGTATCTTGGTGAACGATCTATTCGCTCATCATCTCTCAACAAATTATCCATCACCCATTCCTTACAGTCTTGTTGCCAACCTTCCAAGCGATAGACCGGAGGAACCACAGCCTCAAAGCCACGGTCATTACCAACCAACTTATCGTTATGACGGAACCTCTCTTGGATCAAGGCGAGATCCTTTCTCAACTTCTCTTGCTTCTCTTGCAACTGTTCCTCGGTGTGATCTTCCAGAGATCCTATCAGGTTATAGTAAGAGCGACCATTATTACCTACGACATAAGCATAGGGCCAAGGGAACTGTTGTTTATCAAACTCGGTAGTGAACCCAGCAGGGATGCTGAACTTCTCTCTAACCAATTCTGTGTAGAGGGGCAGTAGTGTAAGTGAAGACCGGATCAAGTAGAGCAACCGTTCGTTCTCGTCTACTGTCTCACCCTTGGTGGAACCGATAGGTAAGAGGCCGAGACTACCCAAGGCTTTCTCCAAGCCAACTGTGTTGTGGTAAACAATAGTGTGTTGCTTACTACCACCGTTGACTAACTGATGTAGGACAGCCACCTGATAGATAGGGTTAGGCTTGTCTTCGCTCTTGGTTGAGACCACAGGCATAACACTTGACTTGTGTGATGAACGATCACGGTTGTAATTACCACACTTCCAGATCCAGTTGTAGTCATCCTCATAAGCATCCCAGTCTACACCGGTTTGCTTTTTGTAGAAGGACTTTAACTTACGGACAGTAAGATCGCTGTGCTTCTCTGTAAGAATAACTGTCAAGGCATCCTGAAAGTCTCGTCTTACATTTCTCTTGTTAGGTGTTAGAAGGGCACCCACCTCATAATTTTTAACAGACATAATGTTTCTCCAAGGGATTATCGCACCCAGTTGCGGCCTGTTAGGACACGGTCTCATTATGCCGAGACCAAAGCAAAATAAAATTTATTAGATAGACATAGCATTAGCAAGAGGATCATTAGGAACAAAGCCTATGTAATCCAAGACAGGTACACCTTGACTGAATGCTTCCTCTGTCTGTTGCTTATCATCAAAGTCAAAGCAGAAGGCCCACCAGAATTCACCAGCCTTATCATCTCTCCACTCACACTCAACAGGAGCATCGTTGTCTCCTCGTCCATAGAACAAAGCCTTAAAGGTTTCAGTAGCCCAGTTCTGTGCTGGCTCGTTGATCCCCTGTGAGTAGTTGACTTGGAACCAGATGTGATCCTT
>Ga0098038_1000205_pt1 | contig 26673 bp, 20 predicted proteins | sample 5B_taG_FD_75051 | JGI IMG/M metagenome (GOLD analysis project Ga0098038, IMG submission 75051) | Marine viral communities from the Subarctic Pacific Ocean - 5B_ETSP_OMZ_AT15132_CsCl metaG | ecosystem: Environmental > Aquatic > Marine > Oceanic | place: Pacific Ocean | collected 2015-01-08 | reverse complement strand
TATACATTATGTTATTAAATTTTATTATACTTTATTTATCGATTGGATTTGTTTTTTCGTTAGGACTTAATCTTACTCTATGGGCATTCCACAAACCAATACTTTCAAATAGCGAATCCATTGCATCTATCCTTTTATGGCCAACGGTCATTGTAAGTTTTATGAATAACTACTACGGATACACCAATACTGACGAAGACTAGACAGTTAATCTACTAATTCTACTTAATATATACATTTCTCTACTAGAGTTTCTGTGTATAGATGGTTGATTATATATTTACTAATATTAAATCTAATAGATACATACTAAAAATCTTCGGGGCAACTTCGCGCGTTTGCGCGGCGAGCTACGCTCTTTGAAAAAACTATAAAAACCCCCCAAAAAAGTTGTTACTAACAAAATTATTTCTTATATTAATAATATAAATTAAAACGGTTATGAGATTAAATAAAATTTTACTATTATTATTATTTATTTTTACTTTAGGATGTACTCCTGAAGATGTAAATCCTCCTTTATGTGGTGATGTACCTTGTAATGCTCGTATATATTTGCCTTATCCTCAAGATTCAAACGGTGTTTATAGAGTAGATTTAGATTTTGATGGAGAATACTACCCAAGGTTTGATATTTTTATAGAAGCTGATGATGTTGACCCTTATTACTACTATAATGACATGGGGGTAGTACAGGCAGCTATGGAATCTCCTGCTTCTTGGACTTTACCTAATGGAGAAGTGTTAGAAATAGTTCAATCAACTACAATTTACCTTAATAATTCCCCTAATAATACGGAATATACTCCATCAGTTGAAGGAAGAAAGTGGGGAAAACGTATTATAGGCCCTTTTCCTCCTAGTTTTGAAGGAGAAATACTTACAATTAATGCAGAAATATATTGGGATGGTGGTTCAAAATATGCTTCTCAGTACTATGAAATAAAAATTATTATAGAATAGTTGCTTTTTCGAATTATTTTTATTACCTTATTAATATTATTAAATTATTTAATTAATTTTATTTTTATTTATTATATTTTATTTATAATTATTATTATTATTTATGTTAAATGCAGAGCAAATACAGAATAACTACGAAAAACATCTTAAAATTATAGACCACTACCTAGGTGGGCGTGCTATTCAATGTAAAGAGATGTTAAAACATATGGAAGATACATATGTAATGGCACCGGCGAGTGGTAGAACTTGGTATCATAATGCTTTTGCAGGAGGTTATGTTGATCACGTTAATAGAGTAGTTCAATATGCATTAGAACAGCATAAATTATATAAGAAAATGGGTGGAACAGTTGATTATACAGAAGAAGAACTAGTATTTTCAGCTCTTTTCCACGATTTAGGTAAATTAGGAGACGGAGATCAACCTAACTATATTCCTCAAACCGATAAATGGAGAAGAGATAAACTTTCAGAAGCTTATACCTATAATGGAGATTTAGATTTTATGTTAATTCCAGATAGATCTTTATTTATATTGCAGAAATTCGGTATTAAGGTTAACCAAAAAGAGTTTCTAGCTATTAGATTACACGATGGTGTGTTTGATAAAGCCAACGAAGCTTATTTTTTTAGTAATGTAGAGTCTTCTCGACAAAAAACCGCTATAGTTTCAGTGCTACATTCAGCAGATTACTTAGCTTCTAAAGTTGAATACGATTTATGGAAGAGAAATGGCGGTAATTCCGAACCTAAAGTTAATAAAACACAATCTTCTACAGGTAAAAAAGTTAATTCCTCTCAAGGACTTACAAATATGTTAAAAAAATTATAATTTATGTTAATAGCAATAGTAATTTTATCTTTATTTAATATAGCTTTACTTATAGGAGTAAGAAATCTTTTGGTAAAAGTTGAAAAATACGAGGACGTAACTCAAGATCAAACAGCTTATCTACAAAATATTTCAAATATAGTAAATGATTCCCAAAAGCACCTACGAAATCTTGACGAAAAAGGGGTTTTCCAAGCAGATGATGAGGTCGGTTATTTTTTTGAGCAAATGAAAAACGTACAAAAAGAGCTGAACCGATATATGCTCCCCGAAAATTATGGCAAGAAAGAAGAGTAGTAGTAACTACTTCACAAAAGAAACAGAAGATTACATAAAAAGATATAACGTATCTAAAGACTCTGACTATAGAGCTAAGATATTCACAGATCATATATATTTTCCTTTTTATAAATTAGCTGAAAATATTATACATACTTTTAAATTCTATTACACAGATGTAGAACGTATAGAGGATCTTAAACACGAAGTAGTTTCAATGTTATTAGAAGAAAAAATTATGAAATTTGACCCTGACCATGGTGCAAAAGCTTATTCATACTTTGGTACTATAGTTAAAAGATGGTTAATAAATTATAATAATAAGAATTACAAAAAATTAAAGCAAATCGGTTCTTTTGACGATATGGAAGAATCTTATGAAGGTAGTATGAATGTTAAACTACCAGGAGGTATAACACTTAGTCAGTTTTTAGACATGTGGATAGAGAAAACTTACGACAAATTAGATAACCTATTTACCAAAGATAGTGAAAAAAGAATAGCAGACGCAGTACTAACAATTTTTAAAACTAGACATGATATAGATATATTTAAGAAAAAAGCACTTTACATCTATATTAGAGAAATGACTGATTGTGAAACTCCTCACCTGACTAGAGTAATATCTGTACTTAAAGATGATTTTTATGAAATATACTATAGATACCACGAAAAAGGTAAAATCGTAATAAAAGAACAGTAATCTATTTATTATAAAAAGATATGAACTCAGATAAAGAAATATTCAAAGGTAAGAACCTATCTGATCTATTTGAAGAAATTTATAATAACTCTAAAGAAACTAAATCTCAAGTAAAAGGATTGATAGGAGAATTGAAACCTCTTATAGAGAATATAGGTGATGCGACTCTTTTAGTTCCAATGATCAAGGAGTATATGGAAATAGGAGTAAAGAATGATGAACATTTAATAAAACTAGCTACAGTAATTCAAAGACTAGAAGCAGCTCAAGCCAAAGGAAATGACGGAGAAATATTTGATTTTTCTGAACTACAGGATTTATTAGATGAACAAGAAGAAATTAAAGACGAAATAGACGAAGTTAGTGAAGACGAAAACTTAGCTGATAAAGAGTAAAGTAAATGGCATTTAATTTATCATTAGGGAGTATAAGTAATTCTACCAGCGCACCAGCTTCCCCAGGTAAAGCAGGAGCTGTAATTTCGTACGGAAGAGTAGTAGAAGTTATTTTAGATGAATCTCATCCTAACTACTTAGAAAAAGGTGGAGGAATCGCAATTAACGGAGCTTACTACAAACCTCTTTCTTCTAATAAAAGACAGAACCAATATACAACATTACCATTTGCTTATCAATTAGAAAATGCTTTCAAAAAAGTACCTTTAGTAGGAGAAGTAATTAAAGTAGAAAGTTTTCCTATACCATCTGCAAAAGATTTTGCTTCTAGAACTAGAAAATACTATACTGGCGTACTTAATATATGGAATAATACGAACAATAATTTCTATCCTGACCTAAACTCAGATAGTACTTTAGATTTTACTCAAAAAGGAAATTTTAAAGAATTAGGAGACGTAAATCCTATAGGTTCAAGTCCTGGAGATATACAGTTAGAAGGTAGACAAGGACAATCTATAAGGTTTACAGGTGGTTCTTCTAATTCATCTCCTTGGGTAAATAGTACTAATCTAGGACAGCCTATGATTATTATTAGTAACGGTCAAATAGAAACTACTAATGGATTCACAACTATAGGAGAGGATATAAATGAAGATGCTTCTTCAATATACTTTACATCAAATCATTCAATTCCTTTAAAAGAGTCAAGTGAAAAAAGAGAATCTTATGATGAAGTACCGGTAAAAGCTAGTGAATTTAAAGGCAGCCAAATTTTAATTAATGCCGGTAGACTGTATTTTAACTCTAAAAAGAGCGATATTCAATTTTCAAGTAGTGATTCTATTGGAATGACGTCTTTAACTAGTATAAATTTAGATTCTAAAGATTATATGTGTTTAGATGGTTCTCAAATATTTTTAGGACTTAAATCAAGAAAAGCAGTAGGTTCTACAAAAGAACCTTTAATTCTGGGTAATCAATTAGAAGGTTTTTTATCTAACCTACTAAATCTACTAGACGGTATGGCAACTGATATGGCTTCTGCTAAAACTGTAAAAGGTCATCCGATACCTAAACTAAATAAAAGAGGTCTGCAAGCTAAACCTGTAATAAACGCTCTGAAGAGATTAATAAATCCAACAGGACCTTCTACATTAAAATCTAAAAAAGTCTATACTGAATAATGCCACTAACTTCAAAAATATCATCAATAGTAGCTAATCAGTTAGGTAGACTTCAAGGTAATATTGAAGCTCAAATACAAACTGAAGCTATTAAACTTTTGAGTAAATTTGCTAATCAATGTCCTAGTAGAGAAGAATTAACTAAAATAGTCAAAACAAGAAATAACCTAGTTGGCTCAGTAAACAATATTCAAAAACTTCTCAATAGATTAAGAAGTATTCCTCCTAAATTAAGACGTCCAATTAACGGAGCTAAAAGAGTAATTAGATTACTTAAAAGAAATAGAACTAAATTAGCTATAGGTAGAAAACCTTCTTTTTCTGATTATGATAGAGGTGGATTAATTTCTACAAAAACAGCAGGGTTTACTACTACCCAAGCTGATAGGTTATTTGAAACAAAAAAGAAATTAGAGGACTTACAAGACGATTTAAATTCAGTAACAGAATTGATAAGATCATTCGACCCGGGTATCCAAGGAGTACAGAGTATACTTGAAGGAGTTAATGATAATGTAACTGAATGTGCTAAACAACTTAAAGATAATGAACGTAGGGAATTAGATAATTTAATAAAACAAATAAGACCTTTAAGAGGGTCTAAAGAAGAGAGAGTAGGACCAGAAGATTTTAGCTATAGAGCTTCCAACGGCAGGGATTATACTCTAGCAATAATAGAAGAGAATTCAATAGAATCGTCCGTCTCTCGTAGATTAGCAGTAGCAAAAGATAATATAGGAGTTATAGTACTAAGAGGACAGCCCTCTTTCAGTTCTGATACTAAAATACTTTTAGATGAACTTAAATTTAGATTAGATAATCAACTTCCGTAAACTAACTATTTATAATTATGAAACTAGAACAATTAAGAAAAGTAATAAGAGAGGAAATAAAATCAGCAATGAGAGAAGAGCTTCAAGAAATTATGAACGAAGCTGTACGTGTTGCAAGTACTCCTCCAGAAAAAAAGAATATTTCACCAAAACAAGAATATACAAATACTAAACCTAATTCTATTACTGAAATGCTCGATATGACTAAAGCAAACATGACCTCACAAGAATACAGAAATGTATACACAGGTACGTCAGACATGGTAAATAAGCCTAATTTTGCTTCTTCTATGGCGAGTTCTATGGGAATTGGTAATAGCGGTAGACCAATGCCAGGATTAGATATTAGTCAATTTGATTTTGTTAAAAAAGCAGGTGCAGTTTACAACAAATCGATAGAAAAAGATAATCAGAAATACGGTAAAGTATAGTAATGGCATATAATAGTAAAAAGATATTTCCAATAGATTTACAACCTAGAAAAGCTCTGGGAGTAAAATTACCTCTTTCAGGTAGAGCAGTATTTGAATCTACTTTTCAAACTAAAGATGCTATTAGAAATAATATAATTAATTTTTTTTTAACAGGAATAGGTGAAAGATATATGAATCCTACTTTCGGTACTCCGATTAGAAATCTATTATTTGAAAATATTACTAACGATAATATAGATAATATTAAAGATGCTGTAAGAAGAGGGTTAGGAGAGTATTTCCCTCTAGTTATTGCTAATGAGTTTCAAGTAACAGGAGATCCAGATAGAAATACTGTATCGTTATTATTAAGATACTCTATAAAAGATACTAGTTTAGAAGACGAAGTAGTAATAAATTTTGAACAATAATGGCTGAACAAAGAGATATAAAATACGTAGCTAGAGAATTTTCTGACTTTAAACAGGAATTAGTAGAATTTGCTAAAAACTATTTTCCTGACTCATATAATGATTTTTCTCCAACAGCACCCGGTATGATGTTCATAGAAATGGCTTCTTACGTCGGTGATATACTATCCTTTTACCAAGATACACAGCTGCAAGAAACATTCTTACAGTACGCAAAAGACCCCGGCAATCTTTATTCCATGGCTTATATGATGGGATATACCCCAAAAACAACTACTGTAGCTGAAGTAGAATTAACCTTTACTCAAAATATCGGAGCTGATCCTGTTTCGAATAAACCTAATTGGGATCAAGCTTTAATAGTCGGAGAAAACACAGTAGTTACTTCAACAGCTAAAGGTAATGCAAAGTTTTTTGTAGAAAATAAAATCGATTTTTCTTTTTCAAGTTCTTTAGACCCTACTGATGTTGTAATAAGCGAAATAAGTGAAGGGTTGCCTAGTTTGTTTTTACTTACTAAAAAAGCGAAAGCTTTTTCAGGAGAGACTAAAACTATTGATAAGGTATTTGGTCAAGCTGAAAAATTTACTACTATTACTATAGATGACCCTAACGTTATTGGTATACTCTCTATTACAGATAATACAGATGAGGGTAGCAATACATGGTACGAAGTGCCGTCACTAGGTCAAGATACTGTATTTGTTGACGAAGCTAATACAGGAGCAGATGTTAACAAGGTTCCTTCTACTATAAATTTACGTAAAGTACCAAAAAGATTTGTTACTAGATTAAATTCATCCGGTAAAATGACTATTCAGTTTGGAGCTGGTTTAGGAGAGGCGGACGATAGTGTAGTATTTCCTAATCCTGAAAATGTAGGGATAGGTACTTCACAAGGAATTACTAAACTAGATCAAGCTTATGACCCTAGTAATTTTTTACATAGTCAAGCTTACGGTATAGCCCCTTCTAATACAACTTTATCTATAACCTACTTAGTAGGAGGTGGGGTAGAAGCTAACGTACCTGCCAATACTCTTACCGGTTTAAATACCACACCAGCCTCTGCCGGTGGTGATGAGACTTATGTAGGTTCTTTAGCAGTAAATAATTTAGAACCAGCTAGAGGCGGTAAAGATGGCGATACCGTAGAAGAAATAAGACAAAATTCTTTAAGATCTTTTGCCGAACAGAAAAGGACGGTTACACTACAAGATTATACAGTAAGAGCTTTATCTCTTAATCCTAAATTCGGTACAGTAGCTAAAGTATTCGTCACCCAAGATGAATTAAATTCTACGAAATCTACCACTGATTCTATAATAGATAGCAATCCTTTAGCTCTGTCTTTGTATGTATTAGCATATGACAATAATAAATTATTAACACCAGCTACTCCTACATTAAAAAATAACTTAAGGACTTATATGTCTCATTATATTCCAATTACCGATTCTTTAAGTATTAAAGATGCTCTAGTAGTTAATATTGGAGTCAATTTTGATATACTAGTTAGACCTAACTTTAACGGTAGAGATGTATTATTAGCTTGTACTAATGTTTTAAAAGACTATTTTGATATAAATAAATGGAAAATTAATCAACCTATTAATTTATCTGCTATATACACTCTCCTAGATAGAGTAGCAGGCGTACAGACTGTAAGTAAAGTAGAAGTAGTCTGTAAAGAAGGAGGAAACTACACTCCTTATGGTTACGATATAAAAGGAGCAACTAGAAACAACATTATTTACCCTTCTTACGATATTATGATATTTGAATTAAAATATCCCGATATTGATATAAAAGGAAGAACAACAATACTATAAGATGGCGATTTACAGAATATTTCCCGACAAAGATACTATAATATATACTGAACAAAATACCGGTAATGCCGGTAAAGATGAAATATTAGAAGTAGCAGGATATGCTAGCTCTATAGACGGTGTTGGGCAGACATCAAGAGTTCTTTTAAAATTTACTACTGATGATATAAAACATGTAATAGATGAAAAAGTAGGAAATACTAATTTTAGTTCGAGTTTAAAAATATTTTTAGCTGAAGCTAGCGAACTACCAGTTGAATACGATGTATATGCTTATCCTATCTTTATAGCAGGTTCAGGAGATTGGGATAATGGAGTTGGAAAATTTGGAGATATACCAGTTAATACTACAGGAGCAAGTTGGGTATATAGAAGCGGAGGTTTAGTAAATCTGTGGTCTACACAAAACTACACTACTTTAACTACTGCTTCTTTTAATTCTAATAAGCCTGGAGGAGGAAATTGGTACACAGGTTCTAAATTAAATGGAACAGTAGATGAGTCTATGGAATTTTTTCAATCTCATTCTATGTCTTCAACACATGACTTAGATATAAATGTAACAGCAGCGGTAAGACAGATGTATACCGGTAGCCTTCCTAACAAAGGATTTTTATTAAAGTTGGGTGATGAATTTGAAAATTTTACTTCTTCTTCTATAAGATTAAAATACTTCGGTATTGATACAAATACTATATACCCTCCTTATTTAGAATTTGGATGGGATGATAGAACTTACGACCAAGGAGAGCTTGAGGTTCTTAGTACCGATATAGCAGTAATAGATATAAAAAATAATAAAGGAGTATACCCTGATATTGGTAAACAGAGATTCAGACTTACTGCAAGACCTCAATACCCTACTAGAACTTTTACAACATCATCAGTGTTCTTAACTAATAATGTTCTACCATCAGCTTCTTATTGGGGATTAAGAGACGAAAATACTGAAGAAATGGTTGTTGATTTTAATACAGACTTTACTAAAATAAGTTGCGATTCAAGTGGACCTTTTTTCGATATATACATGGACGGGCTACAACCAGAAAGGTACTACAGAGTACTAATTAAGACTGAATTGGACGGAAGTACTATAGTAGTAGATAATAAAAATATTTTTAAGGTAGTAAGAAATGGATAGATATAATATACAAATACAGAAAGGTTCTTATAATTCAACTCAATATAAAAAATTCATAGATACTGAGTTTAAAACCTATGTACCTGAAGAAGCTATTGTTGATACAGATACCGTAGAAGAACTATTCAGACTTTATGATAAGCTGTACTTTAGTATACCATTAGAAGGGGAAACGAATTCACACCAATACTTACTAAAAAGAAGCTCTGAACAAGTAGATTTTGAAAAAAGTACAGAAGATATTCAGCCTTTTTTAGACGAAATAGCACAACTAAGGCAACAGCTTCTTGATGCAAACGAAACTATATTTGAGTTAGAAAATAATGGCTAAAATAAATTACGACATATACCAAATAAACGGTGATAGTTTAAGTAGGTTTGACGAAATAACTTCTGATGAAAGTAGATTAATACCTGAAGTTAATATTACCCAAACTTTCGATTCTAATAACCATTTTATAGAATTATCTTATTTTTCGTTAGATAATGTAAGATTACAGACTTTTAATAACTACAGAGATTATTCTATACTTTCGGGAGATACTTTAGATAGTACTGACGGTAATACTCAAATTTCTATAGATGTAAAAAGAGACTATATAGAAAGAGGGTATGAAACTCAAGAAGTCAAAGCCTTATATAATTTTCTAAATTACGTATACTCTGACTCTTTTAATCCTCAAGATTTTGTAATTCAAACTATATCTTCCGATAGAACGGAGTTAAGATTATCGTCTGTTAATTTAGGAGATAGCGATGTAGAAGAAATAACGGATAGGTTAATAGAAAGATTCGAGACAGATACATATTTACCGGATGTATATTTATATTTCGAAAATAATATATACTATAGTATTGTTAATATACAAAGAGATTTCTTTAGAGATTCTGCCTCAGTTTTAATAAAGCTATTAAAACCTCTTCCTATAGGTATAAATATAAATCAAAAACTAAATGTTGTTGAAAAAATAGGCGACCCTGTTGCTTATGAAATTAATATTTCAATTGAAAACGAACAAGATAAAATACCTTATTTAAGAGGTCCTAATTTTGCAGTTGAAATAGATTCTCAAAACGTTGAACCTTCTAAATATTTTAATTATAATGAATTATTTAGCTTTCCGACTAATAATACTTATAGGCAACTAAGTTCACTATTTAACGAAAAAGGAGCGGAACTTGGAATAGACTATTCTGATTATTCTCACTTTATAAACTTTTCATCAGCTGAAGAAAGAATTAGAAATTTTAAATATAAGTTAGATTTAGTTGAATCTTATCAGACTAATTTAGATTTAATTAATCAAACTAGTAATGATTATACCGCTACAGGTATTACCGGTAGTAGAGAATTTTATCAAGGTTTAATAGACGGTTTAATTAATAATTTAGATCATTATGAGAGACACCTTTATTACGAAAGTGGTTCTACATCTTGGCCTAAAGTAGAAAATTCTTCCTACCCCTACGTTAATCAACTCTCAGAAACTGATGAAGCAACAACTTTCTTTAACTCAGAGATATCAGATGCTATAAATTTTGATGCACAGAATCAAGACTTATTAGCTAATACTATTCCATCTTTTTTGAGAGAAGATGAAGATAATAGACCATATGAACTTTTCGTACATATGATAGCTCAACATTTTGATAACTTATGGATATATACAGACGCAATATCTAAAAAATATGATGCAGACAATAGACTCAATAGAGGGGTATCTAAAGATCTTATAGAAGAACTTTTGAAAAACTTTGGAGTTAAATTATATACAAGTAACAGATCTTTAGAAGATTTATTTAGATACTTTACATTTGACTCCTACGACTTAGGTAGTGAATCTTCTGCTTTTATAAACGTAGCCGCTACAAACTACCCTATATCTCAAAACGATTATCAAAAATCTATATATAAAAGAATATACCATAACTTATCTCTATTAATGAAAAGTAAAGGTACTGAAAGAGGTTTAAGAGCATTAATAAACTGTTTCGGTATACCTTCGGATATATTAAAAATAAAGATATACGGAGGACAAAGAGCTCAAGACTTACCTTATTTTGGAGGTGAACAAGCATTTACTGGTTCAGTTGATAAAGTTAGGACTAATAATACGGGGAGTATAGTACCCGGTAGTACTGTTTCTTACTACACTAGTATATTAAATTCAACTAACGACTACACTCAAGATTTACACAGAATTGAAGTAGGATTTTCTCCTTCAGATAATATAGATAATTATATAGTTTCTCAATCTGCAGTATTATTTCCTAACGATCCTTTTAATATAGATCAGTACATAGGAGATCCTAGACAATCACTTACTAACAGGTATCAAGATTTAAAAGACTATTCATCTACTATTTTTGAAAATGTTGATGCATATAATGTCAAAGATTTTGTTAGGTTAATAAAGTTTTTTGATAATGTAGTTTTTAGAATGGTTAGAGATTTTACACCTGCTAGAGCGATAACAGATGCTGGGATTATAATTAAACCTCATCTTCTAGACAGAAGTAAAGCTATAGCACCTATAATGACCTGGACTCAACCAGAATATACTGGCTCTATAGATACGGCTTTCATAGAAGCTAAAAATGGTGGAATATATGATAGTTTATCTGCATTTACTTCAACAGGAGAAGCTGTAACTGATTACCTTAAACAAGCAGTCGACCCATTTGCTGCAGGACCGAGAATTCAAGCTAGAAGGGTAAATAATTTTGACGCGTTAGGACTAGCCGATAAGATACAAGTAGAGAAGAATTTTGGAGAAACTAAGTACGACGGTGAATTAGCAGGCAGTAGAATTAGAATTAGTAATGGAGAACTTAATTCTGACAATCCATTTAAACAGATAAAATACCCTACCATAGAGTATAACGTTCAATTTTATAGTGAGATCCCGGACGAATTTTGTATATTAACGATACCTAATTCAAACGTATTCCCGGTATCACCTAATCAACTTGTCAACATTCCCGGTAGTAATATCTTCATCGGGGATACTGCTACAGCATATACTTTTTCAGTAGGTGACGGAGAAACTACTTCTGCACCTAACCAAGGAGATGGCTTTACTCATTTATTCGAAGGAGATCAATATGACGAATTTGTGGTAACAGCTGTTAATAATAATAGTTCTTTAAGTAATCAAGTAACAGGTGAACCAAACTGTTCTGCAGAAAGAGTAGTTAAGATAGTAGACTGTCGTATTAATGACAATAACGGCAATGTAATAAATCCAATGACCTTAAACACTACTTATAACCTCTTTAATATCTTCTTTTCAGAGCCAACTCTAAATACTGATTTAACTTTCTTTGTTAACGGAGTAGAAGTAGGTAATACTGTAGATGGAAACACTGAGGTTAATATAACTTTTGAAGATGATAATATATCTCAAGTTCTTTTAGAAGTTAAAGATACTCATGATCCTAATTGTAATAGGAATTTAATTGTAGACTTTAGTCCTTGTGCGTTAGCTGATCCTAACTCATTACTTTCACAATTCGAAAGAGATCTTCTAATACCTGGTTATACTACTTCAGGAACTATTCCTTTTTGGTTATTTCCTTTTGGCTTTGTAGGATTAAATAATACCACTAGTGTCAAATTCCAACTTTTCGTAGGATGGAATTCTGATCATACAAGATTAAATAGTCAAGAATATGAAGATGAATTTTTAAGTAACGAAGTACAGGTAGAAAATCCATTACCTGGATCAAATATTTCTTTGATACCTAATAATTATGGACTTATAGTATCCACATTTAGAAATAGCCCTATACCTGAAGGAGGTCTGCCTCAAGGTACTACCGAAGGACTTAATCCTTTTACAACTTCTAATGGTTTAGGAGATGGTCAAATTATACAGGGTAATCACGATCCTTATTTTGTAAATAACTCTGTAGAACCTAACTCTCCTTATCAAGATAGAAATTATAGAACCTTCATTAGATTTATAGCCGATAACGGACTAGTTAATGGAGTAGCTTGTTCAGTTGTCAGTAGATTCTATAGTCTGAAAAGTGCAATATATCAAAAAATAGCAGTAAATATAATGTATGCACAATCAACACAACTATCATCAGCATTTTTAGGGTGTCAAATAGCAACTAATCAAACCACTACAGTTTATGTAAGAGTACCTGAAACAGTTAGTAGTGTCGATCCAGAAACTGTTGTAAAAAATAAAATGATGATATTTAAAAATAGTAGTAATGACGATGATACGAAAGCAGATGCAGGTTTTTATATGTATGGCGGGGACGTAGTAACTTCTATGGAATTAACTGGAGAGTTTTCTAACGGTAGAAGAGGTAGATTCTTTATGCCTGAAGGCAACAATACAGGCGTAGGCGACAGATGGGACGATACAACAGTACAGCCTGCTAACGGTAATATAGTAGCAACTAACTGTATATTCTTAGAAGGCACTCCAGGATTATTTGTTTGTACTAATTCAGATCACGGTTTTACAGATGCAGAAATTGATGATCCTTTTAATAATAATGATTTTGATCCTCAAACAGGAGAACTACCTGATGGCGGCATAACAGGAACTGGAGTTGGTAAACGTTAAAAAATTAATTAAATGACTATAACTGAATTTTTATTAATACATACTACGCCGGAAATCAATATTAATTTCTCACAAAGAATAAATATATTATATAACACTGTAGGTGGAAGTGATGAAGGAAGGATAGATGCTATTACAGTAACTGCTACAGCATTTTCAGTTGATGGACAAACTGACCCAGTATCTACTAATATTACTAATATATTAGAACAGGTTGAAGAAATAAGCTTTACTTTTGATGGTACTACCTATGTACTTACTGTTGTAGAAAGCGCCTACTACTCTGATTCAAATGCATTTTTCTACTTTAAGGTTGAAAGTAATGCACTAATACCTAATATATTTGACGCTAATATTTCAACTCCGTTACCTAATGGAGGAGATTTTCCAGATGGACAAGTAGTTTTTCATTTTCATCCTTTCTTAAATGATATAAATTTTTCACTAACGGACCATAATGTATTATTTAATAATGCTGATAATTTTAGAAGAAGTTCAGATAAATTAGAAGCCGATAGAAATATAGGTTCAACCATACCAAGTAATTTTTCAGCTATACTTTCTACTTCTGCTTCAAAAGCTGAGGTGCAGGACAGCTTTTATACCGATACTGGTTTAACAAATGCTAGATATGATGGAACTTTATTAACCCCAGCTGATTTAGGAGGAATACCACCTAGCCTTACAGTAAAAGAATTTGCTGGAGTCATACACCCTAGAGGAACTAGCCAAGATGTAGCATGTGGAATAATAGGTAGTCCTGTAGATGAAATAACAGTTAGCTTACTACACTCAGGTCAAACTATATTACCTACTTTTAGAACATTAACGTCAGGTATAGCAGCAAACGGTGCTTTAACAACTAACGATGTATCTTTAGATTACACCTATACTGCTCAACTTTCAGGTCAAATGACACCTTCTATAGATGTAGGAGATATTTTAACTACTACAGAAATTACCTCTTCTTTATTTGAGGGGAACTTTGAATTAATGAGAGTTTTAGAACACAATATATCAACTCAAAAAATAATATTACAAAGAAGGTACTTTAGCGGATCTAATCCTCAATTAGGAGGTTCAGGTACTATATCCGATGGTACTGAATTTTTTAAGGTTGATAAAGTAGATGTAGTACAAGTAGACGAATTTGATACAAAATTAGATAGCGTAGGTTCGTCTATAGTATTTGTAAGAAATGGAAATTACCTAATTCATACAGATGAATTTGGAACTGTTTTTAGTTCTTCAATATGTCCACCGCCTCTATTATTAGGTATAGATGATGATACTCCGGGAGGTAATGATTAAAACTATAAAACAAGATATTTATATAATATATAATAAATAAGATATGGGATACTTAGATAATTCAATAGTAACAGTTGATGCAATATTAACTAAAAAAGGTAGAGAACTGCTCGCAAGAGGAGATGGTTCTTTCAAAATTACTCAATTTGCACTTTCAGATGATGAGATAGATTATACTTTATATAATCCTAACCATCCTTTAGGTTCGCAGTACTACGGTCAAGCTATAGAAAACTTACCTCTGTTAGAAGCCTTTCCAGATGAAACTCAAATAATGAAATATAAACTGACTACCTTACCTAGAGGTACTGCTAAACTTCCTGTATTAGATGTAGGCTTTACTTCAATAAGATTAAAACAAGGAGCTGCTCTTGCTATTACTCCTCAAACTCTTAATTACTTAGGTTCTTCTCAAACTTTCGAAACAGGAGGGTATGTAGCTACAATAGCAGATGCTAGGGTATTATCTACATATAACGGTGTAGGAATTAATACTCCCGAGGCTGAAAGATTAAATTCTACTACAACTTTAGGTACAAATGTATCTAAAACAGTTATAGGAACGTCTATCAACCTAACCGGAACAACAGTAAATACTTTATTTGCTGGTCAAACAACTTTACAAACAACCATAACAATCATAGGTAGAGATTCTGGAGCCAGAGTAACAGTACCGGTAACTATTGTTAGAGTAAATAATTAATAAGATATGTCATTTAAAAGATTAGATCCTGAAGATATTTCAATAAGCGCAGAATCAGTTGTCTCCCCAGCATGGAGTACAGGAGCAGTGGAGTTAAAAACAGAATCCCCTTTTGGATTTTTTACCAGTGCAGGACAGATAGCTAGTAATACAGGTAATTTCTATACCGAAGTTTCTCATAAAGCAACTGATAATAGTACAAGTAGAGTACAGTTCGCTATAGCATATGGACACAAGACTGGTTTAGGAACACCTCCTTATAATACGAACGTAGCAGGTAAATCACCTTCTTCTACAATATACGGACAGTATAGAAATTTAGTATTCGGTGATGAAGAAGTAGATTTTACTTTTCAAGGAGGCACCTCAGACGATATCTATGTTATTTCTATTGATAGAGCAAGATATAAAGAAAAACTTTTCCCAGGTACTTTTAACATTAAACTAACTAGTGGTTCGGGAGCTAATAAAATTACTCTAGATTTAACAGATAATAGTAACGATGTATCAACTACTTCTTTCGTAGATGCAGGTAGAGTATTTGATATAATTAGCGGGTCTGATGGAACAGGAGCAAACGTTCCTGGAGGTACAGGTTTAGTAGATGGAGCTAGTTACGGTAAATTTTTACCTGACGTAGGTGTTATTATTTTTAACGGAGCTTTAATTAATGCTTCTCAAGCTAATAAAGGATTAGATATTAAGACTTCTACTAGTGTAGCATCTTCGGCAACTAAAAATACTAATATTTTCTTCGATGCAGTTAAAGCTGGTGATTCATTTAAGTTACAATCTGAAGAAACTATATCTTCAAATTTTGTATTCGTTAGGGTAAGAAATAGCGAGTTTAATTATTCTACTAATCCTTCAAATGTTACGTCATCTGGAGAGCTTAGACATAACGTAATGATAAATACACCTCAAGCATATATTACAACAGTAGGTCTTTACAATGATGATAACGATTTATTAGGTGTTGCTAAATTATCTAGACCTTTATTAAAAGATTTTACAAAAGAAGCATTAGTAAGAATTAAGCTTGACTATTAATGAATGAGTGCTTACAAAAAATTAAATCAACAAGATGCATATATATCGACTTATACCTCACGTAAATCGTGGATAGTAAGTGGAAGTCAATATAGAGAGCTTGGTATAAATAATATCAAAGGAATGGTAGGTTATGAAAACCTATTAGAATTTGATTCGGATACTACTATAGCAGGTAATCAAGCTACAACTTCAAGTACTGCATTTAACAGCCAACTTATTTACGATAGTATACATCATCTATACTATAATGAATTTCAACAAGGTATTTTAACGACATCGAGTTCTTACGAAAGCTATTTACAATCATCTTTTGAAGTCAGCGGTTCTCGTTACTTAAATAATAGGGTAGCAATTTTTTCTTTACCAAAAGAAATGTACGGTACTCATATAGAACCTTTTTCTGTATCTATTACTCCTGATCTTTTTAACAGCGGTAGTGAAGGTACTGGTAGTTTAGACAACTATATGGATAACAACTACTCAACTGATTTAGGAGTCGATTCTATTGACGTCGCAAATAACCTATATATAGAAAATGTAGAGTATTTATTCGGCAGCTCAAATCCTAACTGTACCTTAACTGAATTAGATTATTTAGCAGATGAAGATTCATATGTAGATGAAAGCACCAAAGAGTACATAGTTCATTCTACCTCAGCAAGATCTTGTAATGATATAGTTGACGATGGTGAAGGTAGACTTTACTTTAAATTTTCAGAACCGAGAAAATATGTAGGTAATGTTATATATACCCACGGACAGTTAATAATTACAGACGAAATAGTAGCTATGTACTATAACAGTTACTTTAACGCAGTACTTAAGTGGAAATCAAATTTACCTATTTTTACTCATAATTATCACTGTAAATTTAAAACTAATGAATTTAACTACTCTTTGAATAAGACTATATTACAAAATTCTGACGGATTAGCTAAAAGCTTTGTAACCGGTTCTTTTTTCCAGCCTTATTTTACAACTGTAGGTTTATACAATGATAGTAATGAATTAATTGCAGTAGGAAAATTAGGAAGACCTACTCCTAAATCTACCGATACCGACATGTCAGTAATTTTAAAGTTAGATATGAATTTTGGTTCAGATAGACTTTTAGGTGGTAGAATTGCTGCCGCTGTAACTGGTTCTGAAAATCCTAATCCATATACTGTATCAGGCCCTCCTTGTAGTATGTTCTTTACTTTTAGAAATTATTATAGAAAAAACGGTCATGGTACTACCTGGAGTAATGAACCTAAATCTGGAGACAAAAAATACTTAGATACAGGAGGTTATGAATTATTTAGAAAAAGAACGTTAGCTACAGCCATACCTAAAAATAATAATATTGAACCAGGAACGGTAGGTAATTTTAGAAAAATTCATCAAAATATTACCAATGAACTTCCTGCCCAGTTTAGAGAGCATTCTAATAGTCCAATAAATAGAGAAAGTGAAGTACCAAGATGTTATGTAGATGTTAAAGTAGATATTACGTACGACGGTAACAACTCTCTTTTATATACATTTAGTTATTTCCGTACATCAAGTAGTATCCCAGCTAACACAACTTATTCTCCCAATCCAAATCAACCTTTAGATAGATCAATAGCTTTCTTTAGAGATAAGATAATGAGCTATTTATTAGAAAGCAATCCAAGTTGCGATTTTGATTTTGAGTACCCAAGTGCTAGCGATGATACAGTTATTGCAAATAGTAGTAACAGTCAAACTAGTAAATATTAATTAAAAAATAAAAATATAAGAAAAAAATAAGTCCTCATTAAACTGGGTGAATTGCTGGAAACTCCTTAGAGCTTTAACTACCGAAGCGTAACAATGTTAAAGATTGGACAATCAGCAGCCAAGCTATAAGCCATCTTATAGAAGGTTCAGAGACTACTGGAGAGAAAAAGGGTTCTCTTAATAACCAGAATTAGCGCCCAGCAGAATTTATTCTGATGATATAGTCCGATCTTTATGGAAACATAAAGTTAACATAATGTTGGTTGATGTATACCGGGGTCATCGGGCTCCTTGTCGGCCGAGGATTAACATAAAAATTTTAAAAAAAATAAAATGAGTATAGTTCTTAGAGTAAACAAAGGCTCAGCCTTGACCTACCACGAAATGGATAGAAACCAATCTTCGTTTTTCTATTCTAGTTCTTTGGATCCTACAGGTACTAAAATGAGATTATTCTATACCGGTAGTTCTGCATTAAATGAAAGCGGTTTAGATTTTGCTCCTGATAGGTATCAAGAAATCCCATTTCCAACAGCCCCAGAAATAAATATACCGGAAGCAGTAGCAGCTGGTTCTAACTCACAGATTCAGTTTAACGATGACGGTTCCTTTGGAGCTGATACTCTTTTTACTTTTAATAAAGATAAAAATGCAATGGGCATCGGGGGTAATCCTGATAACGGCTATAAGATAACAGTAACAGCTGAACAAAGCCGACCTGCAAATATAGGACTAAGAGGTTTAAGCACAGTTGAATCTGCACAAAAAGCTAACTTAGAGTTTATTGAAGATTCCAATGTATTAGGTTCTATAGGTAGAACTAATATTAATGATCAACATATATACTTTGGTCATACTTTTAAATTAAACGGAGGTACCGAGTTTGGTAAAATAAATATATCAATTACTGATGATCAAATCCTATCTACCTCAGATGCAATAGTAGGTACTTTTACTAAATTAAATAATGGAGATAAAACATTTGGCGTAGGAACTCAAAGTCCTAACAGAAATATATCAGTAGCTGGAACACCCGGTTTAGGAATATCTGTAGCGGGTATAGCAGAAAATGAAAGTTACTTACAGCCTCTTTATGGAGACATTCTAAATGCTACTGACTCAGTAGGATCTTTCTTTATACCTGCTTCATCAAACCCAGCAGGCCTTTTAATTTCTTCACCTAACGGCAACGAAGGAGGAAATGTAGTATTAAATGTTAATACAGATACTAGCAAAAAAGAAGCATTTAATATAGTTAGTACTCAACAATCAGATTTTTCTACTGATAGAGTAACTGACAATACAGCTTGTATGTTAGCATCTTTTAGAGTAGATGGTAAACACGGAATTAATACTCAAAGAGGATCAGTTACTGGATTAAATATTGTAGGTAACGTATCGAGTTCAGGATATGTTTCTATAGGAACTGTACCGGACGAAGAAACCGTAGGCGATGTAACCGTTATCGGTGTAGATGCTGTAGGTAAAGTACATAAGTCTAAGGCAGCACCAGTACCGATCGGAGGTATTATAATGTGGTCAGGAGCAGTTGATGCTCTACCTGCAGGTTTTTATTTATGTGACGGTGATAACGGTACTCCTGATTTAAGAGACCGATTTATAGCAGGAGCTAGTAATACTTCAGGTGCCCCTACAACAACAGTATCAGGATCAAGCGCAGTAACATCAGCATCACCAACATTTACTCCAAGCGGTATTTTAACTATAACCAAGCTTACTAAAGAAAATATTCCTCCTCACCATCACTTCTTTGTAGGAGATGATAATCTATACAATGGTATGAGTCCTGCAAACAGCAGTGGTGGTACTAATTCCTATGACAATGTCGGCGGAACTGGAGCAACCGGTACTCAATCTGGCTTGAGACAAATATTTGGGTATGATGCTGATAGCTCTAATAGTAGCGGGGATAAAAGAAGACTATTTAGAACAAGTGATAATAATGCAAGTAGTTTAGGAACTAGCGACGCAGTAATGACTATAGCTACAACTGTTGCACCATCTGGTTCTCTAACTATGAATGCAGCAACTGTGATACCACCGTATTATGCATTAGCATTTATAATGTATAAAGGATAATAAAGAATTAAAAAAAGATATTTATAATAAAAATATAAAATGGCGATACCAGGATTAACTTATAGACTCGTAAAAGGTAGTGCTCTGACCCATCAAGAGATGGACAATAATTTCAGATCTCTAATCTATTCAAGTTCTATAGAAGACGGTGGAGATACTCTTCATTTACATTTCGACACTTTAACCGGAACTGATAAGCATATTATCCCTCTAAGTGGAGGTTCAGGAGGTTTAACCATATCTGGTAATAGCAATAATAGGGTAGTTACGGCAACAGGAACATCCGGTCTTATACAGGGAGAAAGTAATTTTACTTTTGACGGTGATGTACTAACAGTAACCGGTAGGTTAGTCTTAGGTGACAGTGATGATAATACCTTAGTTGGTTCTCTAGCAGGCTCTTCACCTGGATCAGCTGAATGCAACGTATTAATAGGTAAATCAGTAGCAACTAATATAGCCGGTAATAATAACGTAGGTATAGGAGGAAGCTCTTTAGTAGCAGGTGTTAGTATAAGTAATAACGTATCTCTTGGACATTCTACCTTATCTACTATGACTACAGGTATTAAAAATGTAGCAGTAGGAGATACAGCAGGTCAAAACAATACCAATGGTAATTGTAATATCTACATAGGATACGGAGCAGGACCTAGCTCAACTACTACGCAGTCTAAAAAATTATACATAAATAACCAAGCAACAGATACTCCTTTAATATTAGGAGATTTTCAAACTGGTCAGGTAACTATTAATTCTCAAGTATCTGCTTCAATATTTAGCGGTTCATTCGTAGGAGATGGAAGCGGTATAACAGGAGTAACTACATCAGCTGAATGGGATGGGACTTTAGATGGCAATGCGCAGATAAGCGGTTCTCTCATAGTATCCGGATCATCAATTAATGTTGATTTCATAAATACAACTGCTATATCAGGTTCAATCTTTTCCGGTTCATTTGTTGGAAACGGATCAGGCCTAACAGGCATTACAGCTACTGGATTTCCTTTTTCAGGTTCAGCTGAAATAACCGGCAGCTTAAGAGTACAAGGCCCTACTGTAATTACAGGTTCCACATTAATTACTGGTTCATTAGAAGTATCTGGGAGTACTTTCCCATCTGGCTCTTCTATTAATTTAATAGGTAAAACTATCATAGATGGTGATATAGAAATTTTTAATCCTTCTAATAACACCATAGCTATAGGTAAAGATATACTCCTCGGTCAAGGTGACTGTCCAACTAATGTTAGTAGTACTACAAATAGTGTATTTATAGGACATGGCGCAGCTACACATACTATTACGGGGGATCAAGTAGTTATAGGTAAGTCGGCAGCTACATGTGGAATTCAAAGAGGTGTAGCAGTAGGGTATCAAGCTAGTAGAGTTGCAAGAGGTAGAGGTGGAGTAGCAATAGGGTATAGAGCTTTAGGCTCTTTTAATCCTGCATTAGGATGTAATAATATAGCTATAGGATGCAAAGCAATGTCTGGAAATCCTCACCACGGTAATAATAATGTAGGTATAGGTGAATGTAGCTTATACGTAAATCAATGCGGAAGAGATAATACAGCTGTAGGTGGATGTAGTTTACGTTGTTCAATAGGGATAAACTCCTCGGACGGTGTTGGAAATACTGCTTTAGGATTTGGTGCAGGAGCTGAAGCTAAATTTGGTAATTGCAATGTGTACATAGGAAGATGTGCTGGACCTAGTGTTGCTTTTGACAACATGCCCAATACTGAATCTAATAAATTATATATTAGTAACGATAGAGGTTACCCACTTATAGGAGGTTCCTTCGCTAAATCAAAACCTTTTGTTACTATAAGCGGTTCGTTACACGTAAGTCACTCAGTTGAAGCACGCTCTTTCACAGGGTCATTCCAAGGAGATGGTTCAGGTATAACAGGTATTACAGTTTCTGCTTTTCCTCTTAATGGAGATGCAGTAATAACAGGTTCCTTATTAGTTTCTGGATCTAATCAAAATATAGACTTTACTTTAGCTGAAGCAGGAGTAAGTGGATCGTTTAGCGGTTCATACGTAGGTAACGGCTCAGGGCTTACAGGAGTTACTTCAGAATGGGACGGTTCAAGAAACGGTAATTCAAGCATAACAGGATCATTGATAGTATCTGGAGCCTTAGACGTATCTAGTACAGTAACATTAGGTTCATCTGGATATCCAGGAGGACCAGGAGTTGAAATGATACATTTTCATTCTGCAAGTTTATCCGGTATTCATAATATACAGAGTTTTGCTATATCTTCAACCGGTTATACTGGTTTTAAAGCAGACTATTCTCTATTCGATAACGATGAAGATGAGAAAAAAATAGGTACACTATTAGGTGCTTGGGATCAAGCAGGAGGAGAAACTCTGAACGATTCTCATACAATTGCAACAGGAAATATAGTAGGTACATCATTTAGTATAGATTCAGACGGATCAACAGCAATATTAAAACTTAACGCTGGTAGCGGTACATATCACATTAATATGTTAATTACAGCATTTAAACGACAAGTATAAATTTTTAAAGCATGGCTAACGAACATATCATAAATAATAATATAGTAATAAGCGGAAGTATATCCTCATCAGTAGGATTTTTCGGAGATGGGTCAGGTCTTACAAGTATTACTTCTACTGCTGAATGGGATGGTAGTAGAAATGGAAATGCTAGTATTACTGGTTCGTTTGTAGTATCAGGCTCGAATGTAAGTGTAGACTTTTCTAACGCAGTTGCTGTAACTGGTTCATTTAGCGGTTCGATGGAAGGAAACGGATCAGGTTTAACTAATCTAAATATTAATGGAGCTCAAGCTTCAGGAAGTATACTTTCAGGATCATTTTCAGGTTCATATATAGGAGATGGTAGCGGGCTTACAGGTTTAAGTAATTTCCCTTTTGCAGGGACTGCAGTCATTTCAGGCTCTTTGATAGTTAGCGGTGGTTTAGTAGATTTAACTAATTCAACAGCAATTTCAGGATCGTCTTTCAGCGGTTCTTTCTCGGGTGATGGATCTGGATTGACAGGTATTACTGCAGGAGAATGGGATGGTAGTAGGAATGGAGATTCAAGTATAACAGGATCATTAGTAGTTTCTGGTTCTAGTCCTTCTATTTCGTTACTAGGAGAAACTACCATAGATAAAAATATTTTAATATCTAATAGAGGTCAATTATTAGATATATCAATAGGAAGCGGTTCGTTACCTAATTCAACCGTTTCTAGAAATACCTTAACTATCGGAGTAGCAGCAGGAGCTAGTTTAATTTCTGGATCTGAGAATGTATACTTAGGTAATAACGCAGGTAAAAAAGGAGTAGGTACTAACGAAGATGTAGCTGTAGGAACAAATGCCTTGTGTAACAACACTGGATTAGAAATAGGAGATTCTATTTGTAGCGGTAACACAGCGGTAGGGCATAATGCTATGAAAGTAGCTAATAATGCTAGACAAAACGTTGCATTAGGTTATCAAGCTCTATATGCAGGATCCCCAACCGCACAAGTTGCTATTGGTTATGATGCAGCAAGAATGGGTGCTGGTATTTACGGAGTATTTATTGGTTACCAAGCAGGTATTACTAATCAGGGTAGTTATAATGTTGTAGTAGGATCTAAAGCTCTTACAGGAACTTCTAATAACTCGGTAGCTATCGGTAGATGTGCATTAGGATTTAAAACAGGCGTTTCTAATAACGTAGCTGTAGGTCATTTTGCAGGAAGGAAAGCAGATACTAATTCACGATGTAACGTATATATAGGGCATTGTGCTGGACCTGCAACATTAACTCAAGAAGATCATCAGCTATATATAGGAAATGCTGCTAGTGATAACTCAGGTTCACTAATAAGAGGAGATTTTAGAACCGGTCAATTAACGGTACACAGTCAAGTATCTGCTTCGTTATTTAGCGGTTCATTCGTAGGAGATGGTTCTGGACTATCAGGAATATCAGGTGCTGGATTTCCATTTAATGGAGACGCTGTTATTACAGGTTCATTACTAGTTACTCAAAGTAATGCAGCATCTACATCAGTAACTATAGAAGGAGGCCATGTAATATTAACTCAAGTATCTTCTTCTTTAGATTTTGCAGGTGATACAGAAGCAGCAGCCGGAGGTGTACCTTTAGGAGGTATATATAGATCAGGTAACGTATTAGCAATCAGAATTCAATAAATTATGGCATTAAATTTAAATAGCAGTTTAATATTATCAGGATCACTTGAAATAACAGGTTCATTTGAAACTAGTGGTTCTTCAACTTTCAACGGTACCTTTATAGGAGACGGTTCATCGTTAACTAGAGTAACCGGTTCATGGGATGGAAATTTTAGCGGTAGCGCTGTAATGACCGGTTCTGTAGATATGACAGGATCTATATCAGCTACTTCTTTTTCAGGAGATGGTTCTTCTTTGACAGGAGTCACCGCAGAATTTGACGGTTCTCATACAGGTTCTGCTTCTTTTTCAGGTTCTTTAGAAATACAGGGTAGAGTAACTCAAACAGGTTTAGGGGAAAGTACATATTTTGGAGATCAAGCAGGTGAAGATGACGATATAACTACTAATAAAAATACTGGTTTTGGATTTGCAGCTTTGAAAGAAAATACGGCAGGATGTAGAAATGTAGGTATAGGGCATAACGCTTTTAAAACTAATACTGGAGGTGATAGTAATACTGCAGTTGGTTTTGGAGCTTTAGCTTTAAATAATAACGGTGATAATAATGTTGCAATCGGAGCTAGCGCTCTAAGTAATGATAACTCAGGAGATGAAAATACTATAGTAGGAGCAATGGCAGCAGTAGCAAACGATACAGGAGATAGAAATACTGCTCTTGGTTTCTGTGCCCTATTTGGTACCCATACAGGAAACTGTAATACTGCTATAGGACACTGTGCTGGTAGATTTGCTACCGGAAGCTCAGCTGGTAATGTCTTTTTAGGACATATGGCAGGACCATCAGTTTTATCAGGAGATATAAATAATAGATTATACATTAATAATACAACAGGTAGTGCATTAATAGAAGGAGATTTTTCTATAGATCAAGTTACTATAAACGGTAGTTTAACAGCCTCAGGAGTTTCTATTCCTGCTAGCAAGAATATAGTAATGACTGATACTTCTAAAATTATTATGGATAGTGATTTCCAAATATATAAAAATATAGGAAATAACTCTATAATACAAGAAGGTGGTTCAGGAGACTTGATGTTATTATCTAATAATGAAATAGAAATAAAATCCGGTGAAGCAGGTGAAACTTTTGCAAGATTTACTAAAGATGCAGGTATAGAATTATATACCGATAATGTAAAAAAATTCGAAACAACTGCAGGTGGAGTAATAATTACTGGATCAATAACAGCTTCTGGTGATATTACAGGTAGTCAATTTATTCATGCAACCGAATTTGTAGCTTCAGGAGAAGATGCAAACTCAGGTTATACTTTTGGCACTTCAGGTAACAAACCTGATCTATTTGTAGTAAATAATATTCTTAATGTTGGTCAAGAAATTGCCCCAAAAGCTGGTATTAATTTAAATGCTAATGTTACAGCATCAGCTAACGTAAGTGCTAGTGGTAATATTACAGCAGCATCATTTACTGGTGATGGTACAGGTCTTACTAATGTAGGAGTTGATACTAAATTCCAAGTTTTTGTAACTGGTAGTAACGGTACTTCTGGACTTGCAGATACTAGAATGCCTGCTACAGGTTCGAATACTATTGATCACCAACCATTTTCTAGCATACTAGGAGGTAGAACAAATAGTATATCTGGTTCTTCTACTGAAGGAAATAGCGTTATAGCAGGTGGTCAAGGAAATGTAATAATAGGTTCTGGTGAATCAGTAATTGTTGGTGGAAATAATAATAAGATAAGCGGATCTGCTGTATGTGCAGATTTTTGGAATTTTATTGGAGGAGGTCAAGGTAATGAAATTGCATACAGCGGTTCACTATTTGATTCTGGCTCAGGTGTAAATACCATTGCTGGTAAGTATGCTACGATAGTAGGAGGATCTAATAATAAAGCTCGAGGAATTTACACAGTTATAGGCGGGGGAGCTGCTAATATTGCAGGTGGTACTTCGGTGATTGCCGGAGGATTTAAAAACTATGCAAATGCAGCCT
>Ga0098038_1000204_pt1 | contig 26725 bp, 44 predicted proteins | sample 5B_taG_FD_75051 | JGI IMG/M metagenome (GOLD analysis project Ga0098038, IMG submission 75051) | Marine viral communities from the Subarctic Pacific Ocean - 5B_ETSP_OMZ_AT15132_CsCl metaG | ecosystem: Environmental > Aquatic > Marine > Oceanic | place: Pacific Ocean | collected 2015-01-08 | reverse complement strand
CCAAAGGGAGCAATAACTAGATTGGATGAATCTGCGTTAGACTTGTTAGAGAGAATCAAACACTTCTTTTGGAAGTGGATAGCACCCGGACATATTGATGGTAACAACATGCATAATGTCTCGGCTACAGTTAGCGTCAAGGATGACGAGTGGAAAGAAGTAGGAGAATGGATGTGGAAGAATCGTGATTCCTACAATGGCATTACTGTGATTCCCTACTTCGGTGGTTCACATCCACAATTAGTCTTTGAAGACATAACCAAGTATCGCTTTGAGAAGATGAGAGAGGTTCTCTCTAAAGTTCATCTTTACAAGGTCAAGGAAGAAACAGACCAAACCGACCTACAAGGTGAGATTGCCTGTAGTGGTGGAACCTGCGAGATACTTTGAACAAATCATGGGGACTTAGTGATGAAAAGAAAAGCCAACGAATCATCGCTGAAGGACTTACTTTTCCTGAAGAACGAAATTATCTTATCGACAAATAATTACTTTCGGGATGAAATTCAATATGAATTTAAAAGAGCAGAAAAGGGAGACATCAGTTATCCCCGCCTGTTTCGTTGGATATATTTCCTAGTTCTAAATGGCCATTCATCATTTAGAACAATGGATGAACTCTATGATGAAATAGAGAAAAAGAAATACTATATGAAAAATCCCAATGAGGAATACAAATATTATTTCAATACAAATATGAATGATAAAATAAGTGATAAACATGAAAATAAAATATTACATACCGCAAACGAATGACACGCAAAAGAATGTTTCCACCAGTTTCCTGCTACAGGTATCTAAGAAGAACGAGTTTCCTAGATTGTATCAGAATGGTAAGATTATCAGAACAAACAATTTTGGTGAAACGCAAATTTCTGTAGAAAGACCAAACATCAGAACTGCTAGTAGAGTAGGACAGGAAGACCCTATGTTGGGTCTAGTGACTCTTTCGATAAAGGAGAACCTGTTTCCCCTAAGAGGGAATACTGAGAGATTCTTGAATCAAGTTACTTTCAAGTATCCTGATGGTGAGGCAGAATTCTATTATGGAAAAACTAGTAATGATTCTAAGATTGCCTTGTATGGTGGTGACCATTGGGAACCCATCAAGTTCAACAAGGGAGATGCTCAGAAAACATTGGCGAAGATTATTCTTCGTAGCGTTCTAACTAGAAGTGCTGAGGTGATGAACGAATACATCAACAGATGCTTGAAGATACCGCCAAATGTTTGGTATGCTCTTGAGAATAGAACTCCATTTGAGTTTTGGCACATGGGTAACAAACAAGAGTGCCTAATCAATACTAGATTAATTGGTGAGAAGGAAGCGGCACTTGAGATATCCGAGGGCATTTGGGCTTCTATCTCAATTGTTGATTTGAATACATTCATCAATACGCACAAGCATAAGAGTAGTAAGTCCAAACTATGGTCTAGAATTACACCTAGTCAACTATGGTCTAGACTATTTGGTGAAGAACCAACTGAGGCTCAAACGAAACTTTCGACTGCTTGGTTAATGCAGAACAGAACTAATGATATGGTAGAGAACCAAGCCACAAGGCTTCTATTCCAATTGGATAGGGAGTATGAGAACATTCACTTCGTCCAGTTCAAGAACCCAAGTAACAGAGCATTGTTTGTTAGAGGTAAATTGTTCGATTGGGTTATTGCAGACGAAGGTGGTGGCATGAAGAGAGGTCATCAGAATGTTAACACCTACAGGGTTACAGGGGACCAACCATCCCGTAACATATGGAAGGGTTGCAGTTTGCAGGGACCAATCTGTATTGATAACCTACACAACAACTCAAGCATTGGCGACCAATTAAGTGCTAGAGCATTGATTCTAATGAATGACCAAATGGCTGGCCCATTGATTTACACCATCAGACACACTATCGAGAACATGCTAAAGAGTGGTGGCGAGGGCCACCGTCTGAATATTGGTAAACTGATTAAGTGGTCTGAAAAGGCTGACCTGAAATATCGTCAGAAGAAAATGGAGGCGTCCCAATGAAGTGTGAGTTATGTGGTTGTCTAAGAACTACAGAAGATGACAAGACAGGAGAGATAACTTGCATTGATTGTGGGGCAGTCCATGTTTCACATGGCTTTGAAAGAATCTATAGTCCCGACAGACAGAAGGCTGACGGTAGGAAATATTCTATTGTCGCAGATAACCATAGGGAATTAGGAACCTACATTAGTTTGGGAGATGCTAGGAAATCAAAAGGGATGGCGTTGAGATTGCATCAGAAAAGAGCAAACAGAGATAGAACGAGAAAGAGTAGATTCAGAGCAGATGTTGCTATGATAGTTTCTAGATACGTTGTAGGTCAACATGCTCAGAACATAATTCATGAGTGTGTTACTACCTACAATACTTTGAGAGAAGAGCATTTCTTCATTGGTATAAGCCTAGAAGTTAGGGCCGCTAGTTTGACCTATTACATCTTGAAAGATAGAGGATTCAAACTAACGCCCAAGTCTCATCAGAAGATTGCAGGTGGAGATAGCAAGTCCAATACTAAATGGGCTAAGAAGATAGCAACTCGCTATCGCAATCCCTCTGTATTCTCTCAGCCCACATCAGTAAGTGATGCTGAGGCTATAGTATCAAAGATGATTACAGTAGGAACAAACTCCGATTTCAGGGCATCTGCTTTACAATTAGTAAACCATGTAGATGTGATGAAAGACAGTTTAGATGAAAGAATGTCGCAGAATGATATTGCCGCTACCATTTGGGTAGCGAGTAAATTAACTCATTCAGGGTTCAAACAGAGCGACATAAGAGAACATGCACAAGCATCCGATTATGGATTGAGGCAAGCCGCTTCAAGGATTTGTGGTATGCTACGAATAAATAAGAAAGAACTGAACCAAGCGAGTCACGCATATGACATAAAAGAAATATTAGGAGGAATAAAATGAAGAGAATGAAAATGAAAACAACAAGTGGAATGACAATGGTGGATTTGGATAAGATATGTGCCTATACCGTAAACAAGATGGATAAACAATTTCTGACGAATCAGGGATTTGTGATAGATATCCATATGGACAATGGTACTATCTTTACTGCGTCTTTCTCAGAAGCGGAGAAGGTTATCTTTGAGAATAAATGGGAGGGAACAGAATGAGGAAGGTAATGTTAATCGGTGCAGGAGGCATTGGTAGTTTCCTAGCAGATTTCCTGTCTAGGATTAATCATGCTAAGACTGGTAAATTGTATCAGGTAACTGTATTCGATGATGATAAGATAGAGAACAAGAATCTATCCTATCAGAACTTTGAGGAAGGTGAAGTAGGCAAGCATAAGGTAATGTCCTTGTTTGACAAGTTCGGTTGTAATGCTGAACCTTATCCTGTATTAGTTAAGCATCAGTTAAAGGGATATGACCTAGTAATTTGTTGTGCAGATAATCTAGCAGTAAGAAGGCTACTGTATCGGCAGGGTTTTGGAGATGATGCAGAAATGCATTGGCTAGACCTAAGAGCGCAGGGAAGAAACGCGGCTCTTATTTCATACAAGGTTGACCCTATGATGATGGACACATTTCTGAGTGGACCGGAAGGTTCTTTCTCCTGTCAAGGTGGAGATTGGGATGGCTCAGGAAAAGACATTAACACCATGCATATGGCAATTGCAGGTATCGCGGCCCAATGGATTCAGCGATGGTTCAATGACAAGGATGGTGTTATAGATAAGATGGTGATAAACGTATGAGTGGAGAAGAAGACATAGAAGGATTATCCGAGGAAGACTTGGAGAAAGTAATGAATGTGATATCAACGGATGGGTATTATATGCAAGCGGAAATAGTGAAAGTAACATGTCCCGTTTGTGGTGAAGAGTTCTTAGGAACTAAAAGACATGCAGGTGGTTTCATTGCGGGACACGAAGCATATCATAAATTCGTCAATTCACAGGATTTGATAATGGCAGAATTAGGAGGACAATAAAATGGGAAGAATGAGTGATAAATATATTGAGGAGATGGAAAAAATGAACGGAAGAGAAGATGATGGATATGATGAATGGCGAGTGGAAGAGGCTTATGAGAAATCAGCAGGTGCTAAGAAACCTGATTGGAAGGCTCACATAAGAGAAGCATTCCATACTGTTGTAGGAGATAAGGGATTAATTTACCTTTATCCCGATAATGCGGTTGAACATTTCTTGACGGAGATATGGAGAATGTCAATGGAGGCATTTGAAACTCCAAGGGAAGTTCAAGTCGTAGTAGATAGTAACAACAAGTTATTCATAAGTGCTGGAACAAGCAGTTTTGTTTCGTTTCAAGATGACGAAGGACAACTGACTGGAATGAAGTTACCTGTAAGGTGTTGGATTCATACACACCCAATGGGTAAAGCATTCTTCTCCGGCACAGACTGGACAACAATCAATACTTGGAGGCCAGTTATGGAATCGGCAATTGTATTGGGAGACAATCAATACCTGACATATGACTGCAAGACAGAACTTTGCAAGCATGTGTTCTATGGGTATTACAAACAAAATGGAGGAAATGAAGATGAATGAAAATGAAGGAAGAATGAATGGAAAGGAAGCAAGTGACTCGGCAAAGGTATTGGCGAAGTGGGTTGCACAGGAAGCGAAGAGTAGCAAGGAGTTGCTAGACTTGGTTTGCCATATGAGGTTGCTCTTGGATAGATGCACCTACGGCAATGGTGACCAAATCGACTACACCCATAAGAAACTGGTGAGAGCAAATGACTTGATGATGATGCGTCAGCATGAGAAGGACTTGGCTAAGGAGGCAAAGGCCATACAAGCACAGTCCAATCTTGGTGTAGCAAATGGCGGTCAACCTGACGGTGGCTGGTAATATGGTAGACAAAGTGCAACAGTATGCAACAACTGTTCGCGTTGTTTGTGCAGGTCATCCTGTAAAGATACCAAATCAACTTGCTCGCATTAAGTGCGAGAGGTCGGCCAACGTAGCAATCACAAACTTTCACCCTAAACTACAGTCACAAGAGATGTCAACTAAACTGAAGGAACTAGGTTGGAAGAAATTGAAGACCCTAAATAGATACCAATGGTTATGTCCTAAGTGTTGTGAAGTAGTTCTCAATGAGCGGCTAGAACAGAAATTGAGGTGGGGCTAGTGCAAACTATTCTAGAGGATTATGGGTTCACCTTTATGTTCCCACCTACGGAGGGAGTTTAGATGGATTGGAGTGTTAGAAGCCACCCTAGTTCTAAGGGGTACAATTCCTTTGAGGTTAAGGTTGTTAAGAAATTAGAGAGTATTCGTAATGAAATATCGCACATCCACAGAATCCTTGCAAAATATGATAAAATGATTATGCAGGGATTAAACATGGAGGAAGAGTAAATGAGTAGATGGCTAGTAGGAATGAGTGGAGACAAGGATGCTATGATAAGTCATCTTGAGAAGTGCGAGAAGCGTAAGTTAGAGCAGTTCGCATTGATAAAGAAGATAGCAGGTAGTGCAATACCCGTCCACGCTAATTCAAATCAATTTTTGGCAGAAAGCATGGAGAGCATAATAGAACTATGCGATGTGTTTCTTGACAAGCGTAGCGACAAGCAGAAGTTAGAAGACCAAATATATGAGATGCGTATGCAAACGTCTGTCTTACAAGAGAGGATTGAGAAGATGGAAGGTGATTCAGAATGCGGATGTTGCTAGTTCTATTACTAATCAGTCCTGCATTAGCAGGTTGTGCTGAGATAATACCCGACCCACCAATTGAAGGTAATGACCCTATTTGGACTACGGAGTATCACAACTTTACATTGGAGGATACCAACAATAGCACATTGCCTGTAATTACATTTGGTGATAACACTACTCTTGTGGAGATATACTCAGCAAGTGTGATTATGTATAATGAAACTGTCAATCTAACAGTTGAGATGAAACCCTATTTCATAGTCAGAGATGTATTGTTCATGCAACAACACGCACCTGCAATGGGTGAAGTCACATTGGATTTGATGGAGATGAAAGGCTATGACTACAACTGTACGATTGTGTATAGGTTGTGGAATCTATGAAGAAGGTAGTAACTGTTAGGTTTCCGGCCCCATTACCTGCCGCACTTACTTGTCCTATTTGTGAGGGCAACAAGTGTCATGTCTGTGATATGACAGGTAAGATAAGTGTTGAAGTAGATGCTAAGGTTCCTATTCAAAGAGACTTGATAGTACAATATGTCGCTGAGAATATTAATGACATTGCTATGGATTTAACTAAGCGATATGGTCTTGTGCCGGACGTAGACTCTGTGGATATGTTAGACATAGATGGTAAACAATATGAGATTATTAGAATCAGTAGTTTAGGGGGTGTAGTTTGGATAGCAAATAGACTTGACAAGTTTGAGTCTCCACGCTACTTCAAATCAATGCAAGCATACTTGCAATTCAAAGGTGGATTGGATGATTAATGCAGATTTGTATTGGTCAATGCACATTAGGTTGGCCAGCCGCTACAGTAGTGTCTTGAATACTAAACAGTTACAAAAACAACTAGAGGAGGAAGAATAATGGGAGAACAAGATTGGAAAACGATAGCAAGAATAGCAAGGAATGCAACCTTGGAATGTCAAATCAACACAGGAACATATTGGAAGATTCCTGTTATTGATATGAGATGGTATTCCGATGGAAAGCCTACGAGGAAAGGGCTGAGGATAAATAGAGAAGAGTTGCCTATATTGATTAAGGCACTACAAAAGATAGAGAAAATGGAAGTGAATGAAAATGACAATGATGAAATTAGCGAGAATGTGTGAGGCTTTAGAAAACGCAAGCACACAGAAAAGAAAGATAGAGATAATCAGGGAGTCCATCAGGGCGTTCGACTGTCCTGAACTGGCCCTACAGATTCTAGCCAATGACCTAGACTCCAATAACATCGGCTCAGGTAGAGCAATCACTTGGATAGCCAAGATGTTTGGGGTTTTTGAGGACGAGATACAGGCTCAAGCAGATACATGGGGAGATGTTGCTGAAGGAATGCATCAATTTCTGGATGCGAATGAGAAAAATGAGAAAATTGGGTTACTTTCTTTCTATAATTTGATTAACTTGGATTGTTCTTCTATTAATAGTGATTCTTACGCTACAATTAGTAGTATTGTTCCACAATTAACTAACTTAGAAGTTAAATGGTTCATACGTTATTGGTTAAGAAAGCCAAGACATGGAGTTTCTTATTCACTTGTCATTAAAGCATTAAGTAAGGAGTTTCCTGATAAAAAGATAGAAACTCTAGAGTATAACACTAGTATTGATGCTCTATGGAATTGGGGAGAACATGATGTTGAGATAGATAGTAGTAGAATGCTTGGTCATTTCATTAAACCAATGCTTGCGAAGTCATATGGCGGTAATAATAAATTGCCAGTTGACTATGTGATAGATATCAAGTATGATGGTAACAGATATCAAATTCATAAGGTTGGAGATGAAGTTCTTATCTTCTCAAGGAGTGGTAAACTAGTTACTGACCAATTCCCCGATGTTGCGGCACAGATTAAAGAAGTCATCAAGTATGATATCATCTTAGATTGTGAGATTCTTCCTGTCGAATACTTCGATGCGGAACACATCTATTGGGAACCAAGAGAGCATAAGAGAATGGCAACTAGAGTTCATTCAAAGGACAAGCAGAAGGCAGTTCAAGAGTGTCCTGTAGCATGTGTAGTCTTTGATATGTTATTTCACAATGGGATGGATATCATGAGTGACCCATATTATTTCCGACTGAGACAGATGGATACTTGGCTTTGGTTCGATAAATTAGAAGCCCCTCTTTTGTATGTGGCTAGTAAGTATCGACCAAAGAAAGACGACAAAGATTGGGAAGGATTTGAGTGGGACAAGAACTTCGGAATAGAAGCCGCCTACAACATTGCAATCAATCGTGGCTTTGAAGGTGTTATGATTAAGGATTTACATGCAAAATATGAGGCTGGTAAAAGAAGTGCCAAACTGTTGAAGCATAAGCCACCACTAGTTGAATTAGATGTGGTTATCTCTTCTGCCAAATATGGCGAGGGTAAGAGAAGCATGGTGTTTGGGACATATGGTATATCAGTTAAGGAAGGAGATGCCTACACCCATATTGGATATGTGGGAACTGGATTGACAGATGAAGAACTTCGTAGGCTAACCAATCAACTGAAGACAATAGTAGAAGAATATGAATCTGATGAGTGGTTCTTTTTACCTAGAGTTGTGTTGGAGTTAAGGGCTGATTTAGTTAGTCAGGATAAGGATGGAAACTATAGTCTTAGGTTTCCAAGAGTGCATAGGATAAGGGATGACAAATTCCCTGCTGACATCAATACGATGGACGACCTAATGCAACTGTCATAATATTTATTGACTGTAAACAGGAGGGTCACCTATGTCTGATGTTGAGGTATGGGCGAGTAAGAATGTGAATTCTTCATACGTCAGAGGAGCATTAGATTGTGGGGCTAAACCAACAGTTAGCGTGACAAAGGATAGTAGTCTGAATGTTGGTTATAGGGTTAGGCTTGAGGTCAAACTAAGACACAAATTCATTGACATCTTACATGCAATACAGAGAATACTATTGCAACAGGATGGAATTGAATCAACGGTTAGAGAAAAGGAGAGTGGATTTAGACCATATCCTATTCTTATAATTAGAGGAGTCGAGAACCTTGACAAGTTACTTGCATTCAATACATTCCCTTGGGGTTATTCCTTTGGGCATTGTCTTGGAGTAGTAAAGTCCGGTGAACATTTGACCCAATCAGGATTAGATGAAATTCTAAGAGAGAAGGGGATGTTGTAATGTTATGTCCGCGATGTAATAGACGGGATGTACCTGTAACCCTACAAGGTGCTTCTCTGTGTCAAGTGTGTAATGTCGAAGTTAGCATATTGAAGAAAAGTAAGAAGCAGGGTTTGACAGATGAGGAAATAATGGAATTCCATATCACTAGAGTATTAGTGGATGGATGTAAAGAATGTGGGGATAAGAACTTCGGTTATGAGGCCGGGGTAGTAGAGGAAAACGGACTGAAGTGGTTCGTGTTGCGAGTCCAATGTGGGGCTTGTGATGATAAATATGAAGAAATATTGGAAGTGAAAATAGATGAGTCTTTCAAAGGCAATGAAGAAGAATAGAGGAATAGTAGTAGTGGGAAAACCACACATGGATAAGACGACTAGAGCGTTGTCATTTGTATCGGCAGACCCGATAATGATGTATGCTAATGAGTATGATATTGAGGATAACTATAGCATCCCACAAGAAAGGGGAATTGTGATTTTAGAAGGTCACTACAAACCTAAGACGGATGCTATCAAGAGAACCTTGCTTGAGTATCGAGGTCAAGTTGTGATTACATCTGATAATCAGAAGGATGTGCCAAAGGCAATATTCAATCTGTGCGATTTGAAGAGAGCAACAACCCCGTTGAGAGTAGAGGTAGCAAGTCCTAACGCGGATGAACCAGTTCAATATGAACAGGATACGTTCTCATTGGTTCGACAATATCTCAAGAACACAAAAAGAGATGACGTTAGACTAATGTTGAGAATGAACAAACCACCGGACACTCAACTACTTTCTTGGTTGGTAATGAATATGCACCCAAACAAGTTAGCGTTTATTGATGCTAATGTAAAGCGCAGATGGTCAAGTGATTACTTCTATGACCTACTGGCTTATGTTCATAACGGCAGACTAGCCAATAGAATGCAAATGCCAAGACGAGGCAACTATAGTCAGATAAAAAGAATCTGTCGGAAGATAGGTCTTCAGGAAGATAGTTGCCATCTCTTACAAGACCTATTGAAGGACGACACTTTCAAAGAAGATGTGAAGAAGAAACTAAACAATGCTGAATGTCGCTTCTTGCAAATAGGTGAGAAGAAGAGAAGAAAGAAGACTACACCCATTGTGGCACAACCATCTCTAGGCAGGTGGTTCTAATGGCTAAAAGCATAAGGAACAAGAATTACCATCGCTACAAAGCAATGGTAAAGTTCGGTAAAGAAACGGAAGGTGAAAGATTCATGTTAGCACAACTTGCAGATTATATGAATAACTACATCGGAACCAATGGGAGAATACACAAACAAACAACAGTATCGCAGATTCAATTGACCAGTCTGCTTAGGATGCATCCTAATTTTAGATACTGGCCTACATCAGGCAGAACAGGAGAATGGTCATATTTTGAGGATGAGGAGGAATAAGAATGAGTAAGATAGAAGATAAGGTATGTGAGAAGATACAAGAAAGAGCGCAAGTAGGTCTAAACAAATATGGGACTACTATGGAAAGAAAGGATTTGTCCTTTATTCAATGGATGAAACATCTACAGGAAGAACTGATGGATGCTTGTGTTTACATTGAAAGAGTAATAGGAGATGAGGAATAATGTTGTGGACAGAAAAATATAGACCCAAGAGTATCAATGATGTTGTTGGTCAACCGAAGTTTACCATTGATGCTTTGTCATGGGTAAAGAGTGGTAATATGCCTAACGTCATGTTAGGTGGTGTAGCAGGTGTAGGTAAGACTGCTAGTGCTATGGCTCTTGCAAATGATATACTTGGTGATGAGGTTGAGAATAACTTCTTTGAAATCAATGCATCGGATGACAGGAAGTTGGAGACAGTCAGAACCCGAATCAAGGAGATTGCTTCAACGAGCAAGATAGGTAACGTTCCTTTCAAGATTATACTTCTTGATGAGATGGATGGCATGACTAAAGATGCGCAGAATGCCCTCAAGAGAATCATGGAGAGATATGCAGATAATTGTAGATTCATCATTACTGCTAATGATGTATGGAAGATTATCGCTCCATTGCAATCTAGGTGTGCGCTCTATTTCTTTGAGAAGATTAGTGATGATATTATGAAAACGGTACTGTCAACTATCCTTGAAAATGAGCAACGAGTGGTCCCCGAAGAGGAATTAGATATGTTCATAAGTTACCTCCGAGGTGATTTGCGTAGAGGCATAACCGAAATACAGGCATCGGTTTCTAGTGGGAGAAGTCTAGTTAATCTGATAGACAACAACCTTGAGCCTTACACCCAAATATTACAATTGATTGCCGAAAATAAACATACTAATGCACTAGAAGGGGTTCATAATTTGATTCACAAATCTACAGACATGAGGACGGTATGTCGAAATTTGCATGATGTTATCCTAAGAAGTGAAATGGAAAGTAACAATAAATTCAAACTGCTTCGTATTGTCGGAGAAGCCGAGTGGAGGAGCAATAATATGACTCCAAAGGTATTGGCTTCTTGGATGGTAGGGCAAATGGTATGAGTGGGGTAGAGGTATTTTTGGCATTTGTATTAATGAGAGGACTTTACAAAATATTTTTTGATAATAATAGGAGATGGAATTGATGAATGGTGATGATAATGGTAAGGAAGATATTAGATTTTAATGATGATGGAATAGTAGACAAGGAAGATATCAAGCATCTATTGCTTAGATATGAAATAATTTTAGTTGGGGGGTTGCTCCTAACTATACTTCCCTTGCTCAAGTTAGCAGGGGTATTGACATTAGATTCCGATTGGTTTTGGATATTGGCCGGAGTGGTCATAAGTGCTGAAGCCATATTGGAAATCTTACAAACAAAGAAAAAAGGAAGGAATGAAAATGAAGAAAGAAATGAATGATGAGATTGCGAAAGCGGCAGAAAAACTTGGAATGTCTGAAGAAGACGCTCTTGCCAAGTACGAAGAAATATGTCAGAAGAATGGGCTAGACCCATCTAGTGATGACGATTTCTTATTGGCAAGAGGACTGTGGAGAACTTACTTCTCCAACAGTATGAACGTCAGGAAGAGAAACAACCCCACTACGGAAAGTGGGGATACTGGTGGCGGTGGAGGCTCGTTCTTTAAACAAGCAACGGGATTCTTCTGTTCTCTAGAAGAGGCAAGAGACATGATGGCCCTACAACGTGATAGGATAGTAGCGGAGTATCAGCGTGATAGCGATACTACCTTCTCTTATGGTAAGGTGGCCCTGTTCTCTTCAATAGAAGATGACAAGTATGAAGCAAGGATGATGAAGGACGGAGAGGAAGTCCTCAAGGTATTCGATAAGATACCTGAGAACCACGTTGAGTTAGATGACGGACAGTATCTAGTGCCAATAGACACTAATGATGCTGACTGGAACAAGGCTCGGTATGGTAAGCCTCTACCTAAATCTGAGTGGAGAAGGAGTGGAGTGTTTATTGGTTCCGTAGATGGAAGCATGGGCAAATACTTCTTTGATTACAAGGGACTAGGTGCAAAGGCGTTTGAACCGAATACCTTTGAGTTCTTGCACTTTACTTGTATCCTGAATAGTAATGATGGGTCAAGGATACACGGTGCAAAGATGCGAACTGTTGAGTCCTTGGCACTTAATGCTGACCTAGATGATGACCATGTGCTAAAGACAGACACATCTGACATCAACATGCTAGATGCATTGGCTGAGTATTCAGAAGCCAACATGTGTCCACTAATTGAGTTGGATAGATACCACACCGAAGTCGAGGGACGAGGATATAACGACAAGTTCGTGTTCACCGATGGTGTTGTCACTACGCTAAACATGACCAAGACAAAGAACGGAAACAGGATTCTAGTATTAGATGACCTAGAGACAGACTTCTCCTATGATGGTGGAAGTGACTGGACTGGTGTTGCTTGTTGGATACCTGAGAGAGTTAACATCGAGTTTGGTATTGGCTCTAGTGTTGTAGTAGTTGGAAGAACGTCACAAGGAACAGATGACGATGGTAACCTACGACCTGTGACAATTAACGTAAGCGGTCTTCTTGTCCAAAAGGCAAGAGGCGGTTCACCTGAAGATATTGAACAGACCGATGAAGAATCTGAGTGGTTCTTCGATTGAAGGTGATTTAAGTGTCTAAAGGATATTATAATTCCTTTAGGGTAAGTCGGGGTGTCATTCACGGTGGCAGTTATGCTATCGCTTTTTCCAATGTGGATTTTGTTACATGGAAAAAGAACTTTGAGACTGGTGAATATTGGGTCAAACTCCATACCATGTCCGGTAAGGAAATTAGACTCAAGGTGAATCACGAAGGTTTGAATGACATCTTGACAACATGGGGAAACTCCGAAGTAAAATATTATGAAAATGGAAGTGAAAAAGATGAGTTGGAATACGAATAAGGAAAAGAAAGAAAGGATGTCCTTTGAAGAGCGAAAGAAACTAATGCTCTCTAAAGGAAAGGAACGAAGAGAAAGGGATAGGTCATATCTTCTTGTCGGAATCTATGGTGAACCTAAGACGACTAAATCAGGTAGTGTCATAGATTGCAGAACCGAAGAAGAGATTGAGAAGGGGATGGAAGTCCACATACTCGATTTAGATGATGGTTGCTCTCCTACTGTGAAAGCAAATTGGCCAAACGATGAGAATGTCCATATCCACGTTCCTAACGTAATGAAGAAAAATGGAACCCAAGATTGGGAAGAGACATTTGAGAATTGTCTAGCCGCTATCAGTATTATGTCGGATGCCGTTGCTACAGGGAATGTAAAAGCCGTAGCATTAGATGGTGTAGATAAACTGCTGGAAGGGTCTAGTACCGTTTTGCGAGAGTCTCTTGTAAACATGAACCAAGACCTAGTGAAGATATCACAAGATACTTCCAAACTAAAGGTTAAGGCTCTAGATTGGAAGATACGAAATGATATCTACGATATGGTTCTGAACCCAATACTACTGATGGATTGTGATAGATATATTATCACTCACGAAAAAGCAGTCTATGACGGAGTAGGTGTTCCTGTTCCTGTTGGGACTGTACCCGATTGGTATAAGACGACCCCGCACAAGATGTTGCAAATGGTTCGTCTAGCCAAGACTAGGCGTGGTAAGGATACTGTCTATGTGGCTACACTAGATGCCTGTAAGACTAATCCTTCATCAGTAGGCAAGACTTGGGATGTGTTCTTTGATAACAAAGACACGCCTAATGAATGGAAAGGCATCCCCGATTTTAAGGCGGGGGTGTTTGAGTAGTGGTATCTGAGGGGCCAAATAGTAACCTCTCAATTCCCTACATCAAAAGACCCTTCAAGGGAACTAACTCTACACCAAAGTGTCCAAGGTGTGGGGAGAGAATGTCCTTTGTTAGGGACGGAGGGAGTTTGGCAACATGGATTTGTGAAGAAGACAGATTGGTGTTGTCATCCTCTCACCACCTTTTGAATAACCTCACAGGCTTTTGGAAGATAAAGAAGTGGAGTGACAATCAAGGTGCAGAGATAATAGTGGATGGAAAGGGCTGGCTATGAGCGAGGAGATGGAAAGGTATCTTAGTCAATATACCAATCCACAAGACAGAAGATATGCTAAGAAGATGTGGTTACAAGAACACGCAAATAAAGGAAAGAAGGGGGAGTTTGAAGAACCTGATTTCATTGCTGAGTTTGAACAAGGAATTGAGGATGGAACGATATCAACTGATGAGCAGTTTAAGGATTACATAAAGCGAAGACGGAAGGAAGTCAAAGAGAATAATGAGTTTGCACATGAAATATGTGCGGCTTGTGATGACAAACCTTCCGTCTTCGTAGTAGAGGATTTGGCCGTAGGGCCACGGAGTTTTTGTTCGGAAGAACATTATGCCCTGTATATGGGGCTACCCGTAAAGCCGGAAGGCTATTACGGATTTATCAAAATAGGTGAAAGAAATGGAAATAAAAATAGAGAAGAAAAAGTTTAGTGAAATGTTGGAAGCAGTTGCCCTGAAGGGTAAATACTACAATGGTGATTCTGCGAAGAATGGTATGCTATCGAATTATGCATATGTTACATTCAATGGAGATAACCTACTAGTATTCAATGCAGACCAAGTGACTGTATGTGCCATCAAGCATAGAGTCGAAGAAGTGTTTGATGGTCATGTGGTATTGGAGATAGATAGAACAGTAAAATACCTACAGGGATTTAGTGGTGAAGTTACCATAAACGTAGGTGACTACATTGCTATATCTGAAGAAGATGGTAATACAAAGGCCAATCTTCCAAAGGTGTTGAATCATCCCGGTATGGCAATGATTGACCATTTTAGGAATTTCCTATCTGATAATGCAGATAGGTTTGCGAACGAAGAACTACCAGTATTCAATAAGACTGCGTTTGAGACTAAGGTAATTGCTTTGGCTGACGATTTGCTAAAGGCTACTAAGGGTTGTGATGCATTGAACTTAGCAAGATACAAGTTCGATGTGAATGAACAGGTATTTGCTATGAGTAGTGATAGGGGTATAGCAGACAAGTATCATACTGATATCGAAACTATTGCTATAGAGGGTGAGTCTAGTACGGTAGAGTTTACCGGACAGTTTGCTCAGTTTCTTAATGGGCCTGTAGAACTCTACCTTAGAGATGACTTCCCATTGTTTTGGAAGACTCCGACTAGACTACTGTTGAAAGCCCCGTACTTGAATAGGTGATATAATGATAATTAGTAAAGTGAAAGATGGAGTAGGATTAAGATATAGAGATGATGATGGTAAGTCTATTTCTCAAATCATAGATTATCGTGAGTTTAGGCCATACATGTTTATCAGAACCAAAGATAAACTTGCATTAGAAAGCACCAATAAAACTACTATCACAAGTAGGGATAAAGGTGGTTCATTCAAGATTGAGATGAAGTTTGAGACAGGTGACTTCAAGAATCTGGAAGGAGAAGATTTGTCCAAGTTAATCTGGACACCTAATCATCCAAGGTATTCTATGGACATTAAACAATACTTGGAGTTATTGAACATTGAAAGTTATGAAGGTAGAGTTCCACACCATCATAGATATGCAGTAGATTGTCTTAATCAATTGCCAGTATATGAAATGAGGAAATGCTATTGGGATATGGAGTGGATGACAACAGGTAGTTTCAAGGAGATGATAACTACAATAGTAGCATACGATTCATTCGATAAGACCTACAAGATGTTTGCTTGGTATCCAAAAGATAAGTATGATGAAATTGTAAAACCTTCTTTGTGTGATTACGATATTAATGTCTATTCAAGTGAGAAAACTATGCTTGCTGGATTCCTATCGTATCTGATGAATAAGGAACCCGACATGCTTATCTCTTGGTTCGGTTGGAAGTTCGACCTACCTAAGTTAATTCATCGTATGGCTAAGTATAATCTAGACCCTAGACTGATTTCTCCTTTCGATGAGGTTTCGGGGGTATCATGGCATAAGGAGAAGGTCAAGGTCTACAACAAGCAAGTGGATAATTGGTCACCTACTTATCAACCAGTTAAGGGAATGATTACCGTTCCTTTGGAGTTGGCATTTGAGAGACAATGGAATGATTCACAACAAGGGACTTTGCCTTCATTGGCATTAGACTATGTTGCTGAGTCTGTATTGGGAGAGAAGAAACTAGTTAGTGAGAAGTTCCCCGATAAGAATGAGTTCTTTGCTAGGGCTTGGTTAGAGGATTCTGCTACATATCTAGAGTACGCTAGGATTGACGTAGAACTTCTCGTTAGGATAGATGAGAAGAACCATCTAACGGAGGCTATCTTAGCATTGCAACGTTTGCTTGTTGCACCACATGATGCTTGCTACTACGCTAGTAACATGGGAGGAATATACTTCATGAGAAATGCCCCTTGGAAGGCTCCAACGACTGTCAAGAAGGAGAAGGGACGGTATGATGGGGCAATGGTCTATGACCCTCTTAGCGAATCGACTAATGGCCTACATAGGAACGTAGCGGCATTGGATTTCAAATCGCTATACCCATCTATGATAATCTCAAGAAACATATCTTGGGAAACAAAATCAGATACCCCAACTGAACTTGGGTGTAATCTTCTGGAACCCAAGGACTTTTCTGAGTCCGATGAAAAAGATATGAGATATTATCGAACTGATAAATTAGGCTTATTGCCTAAGTCAGTATTAGAACTTCAAGAACTTCGTGAAGAGTATAAATCACGAATGCGAAGTGACCCGGTTAATTATGTCATTTGGAATAACAACCAATTAGCAGTTAAGCGATTGATGGCATCCTTTTATGGCATCACCGCATATCAAGGCTTTTCTTGGTCTGACTTAGATATTGCCGCAAGTATTACGGCTAGTGCTAGAGAGGCAATTAGAATAGCCGCAAGAGAGGTGAGAAAATTATGAAGTGTGTAGTCTGCAATAGAGTAGGTGGTAATGATAGAAAGGGAGTAATAACCCTACAAAGCACACCGTCCGGTCCAGTATGTCCAACTTGTATCTATCAATTGGTTGATGATGTAATCAAGATGAGAAGACCTTGGACTAGAGCGGACTTGAAGAAGTGGGGAATTAGAAGAGATTGGGCATTGTATGGAGATGATGAAGAATGAGAAGAGCAAGAAGCGTAGCACATGTAGAGTACGAGGTATTGAATTGGATAGGAAGAAGAGCATGGCTAGATGGCCTGATGGCTGAGATGATTCCAGAAGGAGACAAGGTTGCTGAGAAGCGTTTCCGAACAGGAGCATACAACATCCAAACATATCTCAGGAACATGATGAACAGAAGGCAACACAAGTTGCCCAAAGACCATGACGATTACAAGGAGAGAGAAGAATGACTAAGAGTTTTAGAGATGAAGAAAGAGATGCAGAATATAGATTGGATAGAGAAACCGATGCAATGTTGGAAAGAGAAAGATTGGAGGAAGAGGAGTGACTGATATAAAATATGGACATACAGATTCCTTGTATGTTGGGGTTGATTCTCCCGAACATGCTATGAAGATAGTAGACACCTTGAACGATAAAGTGAGAGAACACTTTCCTAATGTTTTCAATCTGAAAAACCATCCGGTGACTTTGGAGTTTGAGAAGTTTTACCGGACTCTAGGTGTTGGGTCTGTTAAGAATAGAAATGCTGGTATGATATCTTGGATAGATGGAGAATACCTTGACGAAGAAAAGTTCGTAATGACCGGATTTACCGCTAAGAGAATATCAGAAACTAAATTGGCTAAGGATGTTCAACTCACGGTATTGAAAATGTGGGTTAACGAGCAAAGTGAAAGTGACATAGCAGACTATCTTAGGGAGAAATACAATGAAGTCTTATCGGGTGAGATTCCTCTTGGAGATTTAACTAAGAGGACTAGATATCGTGAAGAGAGATTTACGGTGTATTGTTCCAATTGCAAAAAGAACGGTTGGCAACATAAGAAATCCCTGCACAATCTCACTATGGCCGCCAATACTTGTTGTAACTCACCGTCTTTTTGGACTAGTGCAAATAAAAGACCTTCAGTAGGTGCGGGGATAGAGGGAGTGTTATTCTATAATTCATTAAATCCTCATAACCCAATTGATGATTCTTATATGTTTTTGAAGATAATTAGATGTAATTGCACATACCATCATCCAATAAATCAAGTAGCAACTGTTCCTAATTATATTTCATTTAGGAAGTTAGAAGAGATAGATGGGTTTAATCCCGACTATCTACATTATGCCTTATCAGTTCTTAACAAAGCAGAACCAATATTTACTGCAATGGGATGGGACATGAAACAAGTATCCAAGGATAGAAGACAGGGGGAATTGACAGAATGGTTCTAAAGTTCCTGAAGAGATTATGGACATGGATAACATTTGATGAAGGAATGACATGGGAAAGATACCACAGGAATATGGAAGAAAATAGGAGAGATAGAAAATGAGAGAATTTACATACAATTATGATGCAAAACAAGCAACTACCAATGAGGAATTACCTATATTAAAAATAACCAAATCGTCTTTGATTGGTTCTTTCAAGTGGTGTCCAAAACAATATGATTTTAACTATCTACAGAAATTACCTCAAGATACTTCTGAGGCAATGATGGCAGGTAGTATCATGCACAATGCATATGAGGATTGGTATAATGACTTTGATGTTAAGAAAGCAGAAACTATGTCTCCCTTGGAAATACAAGACTATGCCTTGAGCCTATTCCCAATTGATGATTATACTGATTTCTATCACACTATGGCGGCTTGGGAAACCAACCGTTTTATTGATTCTAGAAGTGAAGGAACTCTAGATTCATTTTTACCTGTAATAAATGAAGCGACATTGGATGCCGAAGTTGTCATCAGGAGAGATGAGTCTCACCTGCCTCTTCGTTATGACCATACAATTCATTTGCAAGGAATCATTGATAGGATGTTTGAGGAGGAGCAAGGATATGTTCCTGTCGAATTCAAAACAGGAAAGTGGGGAAAACACAAAGCAACTAGTATGAGAAAGGAAATGGCTTTCTACAAATGGTTGTTTGATAACACATCAAGGGAAGATAAGGTAAAACTAGGGTTGGACCCTGATAAAGAAATTACCCATTGGGCATGGTATTTCCCGAAGAATGATGTGTTCGTTTATGAGAAAGTAAAGAAGGTTTCAATGACTGGTATGCTAAAAAATGTAGTAGAGTTATTGAAAGCATATGAAGAGGAAACATGGGAACCGGAGTATAACGAAAGGACTTGTCCAGCGTATTGTAGTTATTACTCCATATGTGATGCCGCAGATAATGCAGGGTGGTTTGACATATGAATGGCATAGTCTCCGTTAGGTGTGAAGATTGTAAGCAAATCTTCGTTCCGCCGGGACAGAGATATTGCCAAGAATGCATTGAAAAACAAATAAGAGAGGAAGAATAATGATAGCGAAAAAAGTAAAAGAAATGTTAAGTGAAAAAGATTGGACGTTTGCAGATTTGCAAAACATAAATCTAGTAGTGCAAAGTATGGTAGGAGTTCTTAATGATGAATTATCTGCTAAAGATAAATTGGAGTTGGTTTGGGATAGTGAAACAAATCATGCAATGTCCTACAATACGTTAGATAACGAGCCAATACCAATGCCATTTTCAGCATTGTTCCAAGGTTTGGTCGAACAAGAACTAACTACTAATGTAATCGCCATAGTGAAAATAGAACTGATGAATGCGAATGTGAATTTTAATTACCAAAAGGAGGTAGATACCAATGAAGTTTCCGAGGGAAGTGTGGGCAGGAAGTCACCTAAGAAGGGCAAGACAACCAGCAAGAAAGATAGTAATGAATAGAGAAGAATTCAATGAATTCATAACATCCCATAATGGATTCATGAATTGCTATTCTACCATCTATGATTTTGCAGTAGTTAATGAGAATACCAAGATAGATTCATCTGTGATTCTTGATAGAATCTTCTTGGATTTTGATGCTCATGGTGAACCCCTAGAGAAAGCGCAGGTGGATTTCGCAAAGATTGCTAATACCCTAAAGAAAGATGGTATAATGCAACGAACATATTTCTCCGGTAAGGGCTTTCACATTATTGCTTACGGGGAATCAATGACAGGTGCGGAGAATATTAGAAAGATACAACAGTATTTCTACGCATTAGCAGAAGGTCATCCTACACTTGATAGTAGTGGAGTCCAAACTACTAGACTTCGTAGGATACCAAATACTCTCAACATGTCTTGTGAGAGATATTGTATTCCACTTCGGGAATCTGAGTGGTTTCTACCAATAGAAGATATTCTTGAGTTGGCTAAGAAACCAAGAGCATTTGACCCTGTAACAGGTGAAAGTCTGATTCAATGGCCGGATGTAGTTCCACTAAAGATGGCAGAAGTGGAGATTGAAGTACCCGAACCAATTGGTAGACTACCGATAGTTCCTTGTTTGCACAATGCAATTATGGTTCAGAACCCAAGTCATTCTGCTAGAGTTCATTTAGTAATGTGGTATAGAGACATCCTAGCATCGGGAGAAAGGTCAGTTCCTTATGAGCAACAAGATAGAATCATTGAGATGATTATGGATGAACTAGAAACTATTGCTGAACATGAGGATGTTTGGTTAGATTGGAATCCGGGGGTTACTAAGAAATATGTAACAGGTATGGTTCGCAAAGGATATCATGCGGCAGGGTGTCATACTCTGATGCAAGAGGTAGGATGTCCGGGTAAATGTTGGAGGTATGATGATGGCGAAGATAGTAATTGATAGTAGAGAAAATTCAGAATTGACTACTGAGGTTACTGACCTAGCCAAGGAAATGAGTATTCTAACTGAGAAGAAATGGTTAGAAATTGGTGACTATGTATTTGGAGACATTTGTATAGAAGCCAAATCATCCTTTGATTTTATGCAGTCTATTCACAATAAAAGATTGTGGAATCAATTGGACAACATGGATAGAGCATACCCGAATAACTACATTGTTTTGCATGGGTCTTTCAATCAAGGATACAAGGAGTTTGTATCGTATGTAAAAGACCCCAATTGGAAATTGAGAAACATGCGAACTGCAATGAAAAGAAAATATCTAGCATCAATTGGTAGAATATTGTTAGATTTAGATTGCACATTGATAGAGTGTAAAGACGCGAAACAAGCGGCTGAACGTATATGTTTGATGTGCAAGATGCAACCACATGATAGGGCGGTCTACAGTCCTAGCATGATTAGAAAGAAGAAGATAAGCACAGAAGATTTGAGAATTGATGTGCTATCTACAATCAAGGGAGTTAGTCATAAAAAGGCTAAAGCCCTAATTGATAGATACGGCTCCATAATGGAGTTAGGAGAAACCAAACCAAAAGAGATAGCAACCTTAGATGGTTTTGGAATCGTACTGGCAACAAGGATTCATCAGACCTTGAATGCTGAAGAAAAGATGGTGATATAATGGAAGAAAATGAAGATATGGAAATAGGAATAATTGACGAAGAAGATAGGCTATACTACGAGTCTCTAGGTGGAGGGGAACTAAAACCAAGGAGAACTAGTGTTTTGCCTAAAGCGGTGGAAGATTGTGTTGCAAGTGCATCTGAAGTCTCTAAGAATAATGAAGTCCCTGCGGCTCTCATTTACTATGGGATAATAGGAAGTCTCACCAAGGACATGGTAAAGATACCAAGCGGAAGAAGAAGTGAAGACACTCGGCCACATATTGTATGGCTACAAACTTCTGGAACGGGTAAATCAGAAATGATGAACTTTTACATTCCAGTTACTAACTATGTATATAGAGAACTGAATGAAAAGTTCGGAACTAACTTTGATGTGTTCGATGTTAAGGAAGTAACAGATGCGGCATTGATTGGTTCAGTAAACATGGTTGATGAGGTTGTTGAGGATGATGATGGTGGCACAAGAACAATGCGTGTGCCTGAAGTTATTCCCGGTGGTTTAGAAGGAAGCGGATTGTTACTCTATGATGAGTTTGAGAATTCGGGTGTTTTCAAACCTACACAACACAATAAGAACGTAATATTGTATCTGAATACTATGATGAACTCACTACATGGACACAATTGGGTCATTACGAAACAATTGCGAGAAGGTGGAGTATTGGAATGTCGATGCAGGAGAGGAATGATAGGCATGTCCTACATTCCTAATCAACTGCCAAAGATGATTGCCGATACGGGTATCTTCCAAAGGTGTTTGATGTTCATTAGAAAGGTTCCAATTGATGAGCAGAATGAGATGCGAAGTCAGTTAGCATATGAATTTGGAACTAGGAGTAATAGTGAACTTCCCGTTGTGCAGTTTGGCAACGAAATCATCAAGATATACTCTCAGTTAAAGAAAAGGTTTGACGAAGTAGGTGGAGATGCTTATGAAACTGTTAAGTTTGGAAAGGGATTCAATGATGCTCTTTACAACGAAACTTGGAAGTTTCAGCACTATGTTCACCGTACTAGACCTGCAATTATGGCTATAGCGAACAACTTCATCACTAGAATGCAAGTAACTATGGTAAGACTTGCAGTTTTGTCATGCGTTGTTGAATCAGCAACAATGAGGAAGAAGGAAATGAGGTATGTAGTGACAGAAAAGCACATCAGACAAGCCTCAAACCTAGTTCGACAATGCTATAAGTCTCTTGTAGTGTGGTTAGACCAGTCCCTAAAGGAGACAAGGAGTGAAATCAAGAACAAAACTTACGCAGAAGTTTTCATTAAGGGGTATCACTCAGCAATAAAGAAGGGACTTGCTAACGATAAAGGATTTGTTCACAAAACAAGACTATTGAAGGAGGTTGAAGGAATAACTAAGAAAAGCGAACAAACTGTGTATCGCTATTTCCCTGATGTAAAAGATATGTTCTTGGAACAGAAGGTAAATGTTAGTTACTATCTCAAACTAAAACCGGAATTTATGAAGGAGGGTAAGAAATGAACTATAATGAAACGTATGAATACAAATACATGATTTTTGATGAAACATCGGGGCCAAAGGTGATTACCGAGGCTCTGAATAACGAAGGAGCCAATGGGTGGCTCGTATGTTCAACCATTGTTGTAGGTAATAATGGGACATCCAAGATAGTGAAGTGGTTTGTCAAGAAGAGTTTTGTGAATGCTCCCGACCCTGCAAGTTCCGAGAAGTCTAAGATTGCTAAACTGTGGTCAGACGAGGAATAGGCATGAGTGTTCTAGCGTTAGATATTGAAACCAAAAATTTCTCTCATGAAATTGGAGGTTGGGATAATACCCACATGTTCAGAGTGTCTACAGTATGCACTTGGGATGGGGATGTAGGAAACATATACATTGACAAATCTGTAGACGACTTGAAGAAAAGTAACGTCCAAGTAAAGCCATTGTCACAATTGAAGTTTGACCTAGATGACCATCTTCAGAAAGGTGGTAAGTTGTTAGGTCATAATATTGCGGGGTTCGACCTAAGAGTTCTCAAAGATGCAATGGACATCTATTGTATCAAGGAATACTTCGATAAGAAAGCATACATAGATACTAGTTTCGCTTTGAACAAGGCTCACGGTGAAAGGTATTCACTCTCTAATCTTGTTCAGCATACGTTAGGTGCTGACAAACTGATGGATAGTGCTGATGCACCTGTAGTTTGGAAGGCTGGTGGTTATGCCGAAGTAGCAGAATACTGTCTGAAAGATTGTGAACTAGTTTACGACCTTTGGAAGTATGGTCAAGAGAACAACCTAGTGAAGGGGTTCTCAATAGAGGAAGGTATCGAGAAAGATTTGGAGGTGAATTGGTAATGGCTTTGTCCACATGGGAGATAATCGCGTGGTGCATCTTTGTCATCGGAATGTCCCTTCTATTCTTCGCCGCATTTGGTGGTTCCAAATATAGCGAGTCAGGAATAGATGAGTATATGGAACGACTGATTGATGAAGAAAACGCGAGGACTCCGTATGACCCTACGCGAAAGGTGTAAGTTCTGTGGAACAGACACTATTGCATTGAGGATTAGTGGACACTATATTGGCAGTTCAGAAAAAATCAAGATTTGGCAATGTAGAAAATGTAAGGGACTGTGGACATAGAAGGCCATAGGCAAAGAAAACGAAAAAAGTAGTGCGTGAAAAGTTCGGAAACAACCTACTTTTGGAAACTTCGCCTATGGTCTTCAAAAAAATTTCGCAAAATTTGAGTATGCAGATTTAGCATATGCGATTAAACTCCCACTTCAGAAATAAATGTTAATAAAAAGAACGAAAATCTGAGGGTATTTATAGTGTCAAATTAAAAATAAAAATCATAAACAATATTTTGACCCTAGAATTTAATTCTATAGATTTCCGAATTAAATTTCTTGGTTTTCTTTGCGCAAACTTTCCTAATGTAGAAATACTAGATGGTGTAGATTCTACACCAATGGATGTCGGGAGGAAGACGGAGTGGCTAATGAGAAAGATAGGCATATTGATTCGATGAAGAAAAAACATCCTGATTGGGACTGGGACTACTGGGTGGCACAAGTTGCATGATTTACACTACGAAAATTGAGTTTGATATTTATTACAATCAGGGGAAACTGTACAGGGAGAAATGACAATTGGAGCATAGCCCCTTTCTTCCTGTCTATATTCTGATGGGATTCTTTTTCTTCTGTGCCTCGTTTCTCCTAATGAATGAGTTCAAGGAAATAGCCAAGTATTTCAGGAGTGAAGACCAATGATTGAGATTTTGGATATGGGGCTTATGGATAATTTCAGAATTGAAGTACCCTTGAGTTTCTACACTCCCTACCTAGTAGCCCTCGCAAGTGGTCTAATCTCTTGGTTGGGCAGGTTGGACTACCTCGCTATGAAGTGGGCTAGAAAGCACTCTCTCTAGGGTGGGGTAAAAGCGATATTTAGAAAATGTATTTACAATGGGGTTTCATTTTGAGATTACTCGGTGAAGAATACAAATGCGCTAGGTGTAGGCGTAGAATGACTAGGAAATCATTCACTTATTGTGCCACTTGTGAGAGATTATATGGAAAAAAACCTACCGCTAAAAAAAGTTAAACTAACTAAATTCCATTGGTGGGATTGCGAGTTAATCTAGCCAAGATGGTTTCTCTGGAAGATTATCCATAGCCTCTTCGGGAGTGTCATAGTCACTGGGCAGGTCAAGAAGTGCTTGTCTGTATGTAGCCAACTCTTCCTTCTGTACATTTGTCAATAGTGAGTATGGTATCGCTAGTTGATACTTGTCCATACGCAATAGTTCACTGTCTCTATGTCCTCTTAATTCATCCCAACTTATCATTCTCTCACCTATGCGTCAAACTGAATCCATAGTACGGCATTCACTTCATGTATTGAATTTGAATTAGCATTAGCGTTCCTTTTGAATCCTATTGAATCGTTTGCATTAAAGGCCATTGGGCTTGACAATTCAATAGTTTTTACTCTATTGTTTGCATTAGCACTTGCTGTTAAAGTATCCATCGTCACTACGGTATCTAAAGTAACCTCTGTTCCGCCACTATGTAGTCTTCTGATTCTCCATGTGTCGCTTTTAGTACTAGCAGTACTTAATGTACCTCCGTAGTAATGTAAAGTCAAAGCCATCACCTTACCTGCTCTTGGCATGGTGAAGTTATTGGGACTGCTAGTACCTGCACCACCAACAGGTAATCTCATGTCTATGTTGCTTGTTCCCATATTGTCTCTTTGGAAATACAAAGGCCAGTATAGATTGTAATTGTTGGCACTTGTAGAAGAGATGTTACCAGATGTGCTTAGCGTACCGCTTATTGAAACAGGACCGGATACATCTACTGCATTTCCAGTACCATCTTGTTTGATATATAGTGCTGCTTGGTCATCGCTTGCATGGTCTTGAAGAATTGTTACCATAGGTTGAGACGTGTAGTTTGAGTTTACGTTTCGATAGAATAGAGCCGTACGTCTGTTTGAAGAATGCCTGTTCACAAATGCGGCGTAGTTATCGTTCCCTTCATCTGCATAGATGGCATAGTCACCTGAGTCATCGGCAGGGCCGCTAACATGGAGTTTGTGACCGGGACTCGCAGTGCCTATTCCGAGATTACCATCACCTGTCAGTCTCATTCTTTCGTTAGCATCATTGAGGAATAGCAAGTCCTTGTCCGTTGATGCCTCCCATCTAAGATAAGCATGGTTTCCAGATTCTTGTATTCCTAACTTGAAATTAACTAACGAGCCATCTTGAGCCATCCAAATCATAGGGTTGTGGGCTTCTGTATCATTCTCTATATCCGCTTCAATCTTTAGAGTTACATCACCTGTACCCGATGCTAGATGAAGCATGGTATCGGGGCCGCTTACCGTAGTACCCCCATGTCTTGTAAATGGGAATTGACCTATTCCGAGATTACCACTGTCAAGCAGGGTCATCTTTGTTGCTCCACCTGCTT
>Ga0098038_1000203_pt1 | contig 26761 bp, 14 predicted proteins | sample 5B_taG_FD_75051 | JGI IMG/M metagenome (GOLD analysis project Ga0098038, IMG submission 75051) | Marine viral communities from the Subarctic Pacific Ocean - 5B_ETSP_OMZ_AT15132_CsCl metaG | ecosystem: Environmental > Aquatic > Marine > Oceanic | place: Pacific Ocean | collected 2015-01-08 | reverse complement strand
TCTTTGTTATCTAGGTATAATTTCTCTTTTATGATCACTTGACCACGTTCCGATACTTCTTTTGCAACTTCACCGAGGTTTTCTGCTGCTGTATCTAACGCCTCTTTTACATCTTCTTTCTTCATTTTTATTCTCCGAAACTTTCTTCTTTTCATTTGGATTGGTCTCCATTAGTATTCATAAATAGTCTTATATAATAAGATTCTCCATTCAAATCTTTACGTGGGCATATCCATCAGTCTTCTGTATATCAATTGTTTTGTCAACAATGTCCTTGAGTGATTCGAGGTGAGAAATAAGAAGAACAGTCTTGAATTGTCTTTTGATCATCTGTAGGAGTCTAATGAACCCTTCCATATGTTCTTCGTCCAATGCTGTAGCAGGCTCATCGAGAATGAATAATTCTGATTTTGGTAAGTTAGTCACAGATATCAGGGCCAAACGTATTGCCATAGAAGCGATTGTTTTTTCGGCGCCTGATCCCATAGATAATGGACGAGGTTCATATTTTGGATGCTTGATATAAATCTCCAACTTGTTATCATCATTATCAAAGAATACCTCAAAATTCACTATTGTACTGAGAACAGAAGATAACTCTTTATTGATGATTGGTAACATAGACTTTATCACCTGATAGGATACACCATTAGCATGCATTGCTTGAATGTACAGATCATATGCGATAAATTCTTTTTCAGCATCATCAATTTGTTTGATGTGTTCTTTGGCTTCCTCAATCAAACGACGAGTAGTCCCTTCTTCAGACATCAGTTTCATAACTTTTTTATTGCACTTTTCAAGGTCAGTTTGTTTTTTACCAACGGTTAGTTTGATTGCTCTGAGGTCTCGCTTGAGGGATTCGAGATTATCATATGCTTCTTGGTTCTCGTAATAATGTTCAATTTTCTTTTTGATGTCTTCGATCTCCTTCTCATTGAGAGCCTTCTTACTCTCGCTTGCCGAGATTTGCGATTTGATGCTTTTGATTTTGACTTCATTAGTATTTACCTCCCTAGTTTTCACTCTGTAGTCTTTTAGTTCTGCTTCAATATAAATAATATTAATCGCATCTTTTTTCTCTGTAATCTGCTGCGAGTCACATTCAAATCTCTCAAGTTTTTTCTGAGACTCTTCAATTAGAGTTCTTGCCCCTTCTGCTTCTTTGACGAACTGGTTGTTTGAGCAATATTCACAGTCTGGGTCATACTCATGGTCATGGAGTAAATCAATTTTGTTTTGATAGTTTGTTATTTCCATTTTGGTTGAGCGGATGTTTCTCTCTATAATTGAAATATCCTTCAAAAGACTCTTGTGGGTTTCAATTTGTTCTTCACAGGCTGCAATATCAAAATCATCAATAAAGTTCTGTAATTGCTCTTGTTTGGCTCTCAATTCACTTAGAGCACCTTGGCCACTCTCGATTACCTTAGAGGTCTTAGAGACCTGCTTTTGCTTGTCTTTGAGGCTTTCGTTTAGTCTTGTGATATCTATAGAGTCTGTTCCTACTGATGAAATCTGATCTTCGATGGTTCTTTGTTCCTCTAAGAGAACATTCATTCTAGCAGTATGTTTTTCACAAAGGTCAGTTTGGTTTGCTATGTCCTCTAAGATCTCGGCTATTGCCTCTTGATTCCATTTGAGTTTCTTACGCCAGTCTGTTGAGTTTAGGTGTTTAATAACACCCTTCATTTCAGCAGATTCTTTCTTTGCTAATTTATGCTTCTCTTCAAACATCTTGAGGTCGAGAAATTTTGCAAGTATTTCCTTCCGCTTTGTTGATCCCTCGTTAATAAAACCAAAGGCATCAGTTTGAGAAGCCATTGAGGTGATCAAGAAATCGGAGAACGAACCAAAGGTGTTCCTGATATTCTCATCAGTTTCGTTTCTGGTTGTTCCATTTTTACTGTCTGCTAAATTACCCAAGTTATATTTGGTAAAGTCAAGTTCGGTTTTCACCTCTGTTGTTTCTTTACCTCTTAGTTTCTTTTGGTATTTTTCGAGATTTCGAGTAATCTTGTATATATCATCGCCGACTCCGATCTCGAGTTGACACTTAGCGTTTTGTTTATTTTGGTTAACAATATGAACATTTTTTCTTTCCCCCTTGGATGTGGTATTATATAGTCCGAACAAAGCCGAATCGATAATACTTGATTTTCCAGAATAGTTTTTTCCGAAGATCCCAACGAGTCCGTCCAACTTGTCAAAATCAATCTCATTCTTTTCGCCGTAGTTAAATAGATTATTCCACTTCATTTTACGTAATTTCCAAACAATATTTCGAGAAACGTTCGTTGTGCTCTCGATTTGCTTTGAATAATTGCGATTTAGTTCCAAAACTCGGTCCAATACACCATCGGAAATTTCTTTGTTAGACAAAAATGCCCTGATATATTTTTCTTGAATATTTTGATCTCTCATGTTTATTGTCTTACCGTCAGTCTGAACTGAAGCGCTAGAAGCATACCCTGCTTTGTTTACAAAGTTAACAGAGTATGGGCTCCATTTTGCATTAGCGTAATCACATGCTCGACGCAATTTGACCAAAGGAAGATTATAATTAGAGATAAGCCTGAGTCTTGCGTTCTTAGGGACTTCAACTTTTGGTAAAGTTCCATCTTGGTTTATCTCAATGGTATAGAACGGCCTTGGAGACATGAATAGTCTCTTCTCTACTTTGAACTTATCTTTACCTCGAATATCCCACAGGAGATACCCTTTATACAAAGATTCGCCAAAGTTTTGCTGGACTGTTGATCCGGCATACCATACTCTTTCTTCTGTGTCCAAATATTGAGTTCTATGTATATCACCAAGCATTGCGTAATCAAAGTTTGTAAAAATATTGATATCGTCTTCGCCATTTTCCAAAGACCATTCGTCATTTATTACACAGCCACGGATTGCGCCATGATACAGGGCAATGTTGATCATGTCCGTATTAGTTGGAGAAACCCAATTGTCCCTATCAAAAACCGAGAGGACATTTAGGCATACTGTGGAGTCCAATTGGGTTTCTCCGGATTCTTTTAGTAAATACAGGTTAGGATGTTGTAGGGCCTCTATTATAGGCGTGATTGCATCTTGTCTGCTGTCGTTCTTTAGATTACCATCATGATTACCCAAAATTATATATGTTGGGGCAATATCAGCCAAATTCTTTAAAAACTCAGCACACAACTCAAAGTATTCTGGTGATAATTGAGTCTTTGTGTGGGCTATGTCGCCTGTGTGTATAATATAATCTGGTTTTTCGTTCTCTAAACTCTCATAAATGTCAGAGAAAACTTTTCTGTACTCTTCGTGGTACTTTACGTTCCTAATGTGTGTGTCACTGATATGTGCAAAAGTAGTCATTTGTCCTCCATTACTTTCTTACTATAATATAACCCATATCGTATGGGTTGTCAAGTGAAAAATTCAAATTATAAAACGCTAGTATGTTGCATACTATTTGCTTCATTTGAGTTGAATTTCCAGTTATTATTTTCATCTCCTGACCCCAATGGTCATTGATGAAAAGGTGGCATATATCTGATGCCTCTCGGTGTCTATACCCGTGTAAATCTAATATTTTCATTGCATAAATCCTTTGGTACAATTGCTTTGGTTATGGATAATATCTTTAAGTACGATCTGATAACTGCTTCATAGTGCTCTTCTGTGCTGTTTTGCCTAAGATACGAAAGAAGAGCAGAGAATGTGACAGTGTCCTTTTTGTTCATAGGCCCATACAGTTCAGTGAACAACTGCACTGCATCGTCGGGTGATGTTGCAACAAATTTATTATCTATTTTGTTCTTAATACCTTCTGAGTGGACGAACGTGTAGCCTCGAACAGACGCCATTGCAACCATAAGTTGTGTTCTGTGTAGTCCCTTTAGTGGCGCTTCTTCATTCGAATGGTATGCAAATGATAGCCAATCAGCATCACCAACCATCCAATCTATCTGAACAAACTTGTTAAGTTGACCACTTTTATCAAACTGAGGAAATTCTGTGAAAATATTCCCACTAGTGACTTTAGGGGCCACCTTTATTGTGAAATCGCTTTTTATAATCCCGGCCAGCAGCATCAGAAACGCTTTCCACTCTAACATTGAATCAGAAGAGGTTCTTGCTCTGCTCTTTAGGATTAGGTATTCCATCCTCCACTGCTGATGGTCTATGCGCCATTCAGTCATCTCTTCTTCGTTGAAGGGTTGTCCTCTGAAGAAGTGGGACTTGTCTATTGCAAGATCTAAATCTCCTGATAATTCTTTCTTTCCCGAACTTCCAACAAAAATAAAATTTGTAAACACTTCTGCTTTTTGAGGAAATATAGTCCCTAAGTGTCTCACATACTCCACGTATGTTGGCCTAATGTGCTCTCGCTGAATTGCAGTTGCACTGTCTTTGAATATGTTACCACCCATTGATTTCTCCTGTTATGAATAATTCTTGTATTTCTATGCAGTTCTCTTCCTGCTGTATTGTGCTGTTCCACCAGCATCCACCCTCGTGATACATTCCTTGCTCAACATACCCATCGTTTACAAGCATGATTGAAACAGTTAGACTTTCAAAATCATTGCAAACGGCGGCGAGTATTTCTATCTCGCTGTGTTCTTGATAATCGTAACAACCCCACTCATACGCTTCGTTGGGTATTTCCACCGATGTGGGTGGTTCTTCGCCATTGATACAGGCGATTAAAAATAATAACATTTGTCCTCCTAAATGCTTCGCAGTTGTTTTTCAAGCCAATACATGTCCCCATCGACATCCTCAGCATTCTTAAGTTTTTCCATAAAGACAGATCTGGTCATAGATCCGATGTCTTCGTATTCTTCTAAATTTACTTTTTTGACTTCAAGATCATACTTCATTAGTGACCTGATCATCCAGTGTGCTTTCTTTTCGGCATCTGGGTCCAATGCAACAAATACAGGGGTATCGTGTACTGCTAGTGCTTGAAAAAGTCTTGAATCTTCCCGTAAGGTTGACCCCAATATAGGTATAGCATTGTCTCCAACAACAATAGCGTCAAAAACACCTTCAACCAGTACCACAGGTTCATCCCAATCAACCATAAGAGAGTTGTATATAATATCTCTACCACATGGAGGGTTGAGATACCTACGATCATGCCCAATATAAGAACGGGCAATGAAATAATTACAATCTCCATTATTGTTGATAGACGGGATAATAATTCGTCCAGCATAGCGTCCCTCCTTGCAATACCCCATCTTCCACTTTAGGATATCCCATTTAGATATACCTCTTTTTCTTAGGTACTCCAATGGTTGCTTTGAGTGTAAAGGCAGGTGTTTATTACATAGAGAGATAAACTCTGGAGGTAACTCAACCGTTTGAATTGTTTCAACATCGTTGATTTCTTTGAATATATCATCAAATTCTGATAAATCTAATCGTCCTTGCAAATCAAGATATTTTTGTCGCTGTTGGTAATTACCAAACTTTCTTACAAGTCGGTAAATGTTCTTTCCTCGCACATCACACACCCAACACTTAAAAGAGTTGATCGAAAAGTTGACCGACATCTTTTTCTTGTGATGGTTACAAAACGGGCAGGAATATAAGTGTTCGTCGCCTGCACGACGATAGGAACCGAGTATATCGGTTACGATCTTTCGTTTATCATTCATGTTGTCCTCTGAAATGGCGGTGCTGACGAGACTCGAACTCGCGACCTTCTGCGTGACAGGCAGATATTCTAACCAACTGAACTACAGCACCATTGATTGTTCTTAAATATAATGTAACACATTCAATGTGTTTGTCAAGTAAAAATATTTATTATTTCTTTTTCCTCAACATGATCGGGGATATATTTTTTGATTGATTGACCTGACGATAGGGCTTCACGAAATTCTGAAGCGGAAACAAGTTCTTCTTGTTTGTAAGTTTGTTGAATTTTTACGACATTAGGCGCTGACTCAAAATAACTCAAGAACCCTACCTGATAGCCGGTGTCCTTCGATGAAACACCAAGGGAAATCCGGTTCTTTGTTTTGTTATGGTTTTCTTCTGCCCAGTCGTATACATCAGCAAAAGGGTTTGTATAGTCGCCGTTCTTGCCCTCTCTAAGGCTTGCACGTTGATAGACTACCTTTGGGTTATCTAAGATACCATAAAGCCTTAGAATGGCCTCAGTGTGCTCTATGGATACCACAAAGTCATCTCCAACTTTTCGTTGTCGATCACCACAGAAAATTCTAACCTCAGATACTTCTGGGTTATTGATGTAATGCATAAAGAATTTGTAGTGCCCTACGTGGGGTGGCTTAAAACCGCCGGGTATAAGTACAGTAATCATGTCCATGTGTCCTCCTAGTTCATGATAATATATAATGTAACTTGCTAAGTTATGCTTGTCAAATTTAAAAGTGAGATAATGCGACTACAATTGAATCAGCCATATCATCAGTACCGGGCTTAGGGTTTCCGTGTCTTGTGTACTCAACAATAAATTGTTTTGGGTATTTTTGTTCAACCCAAGTAATAATCTTTTTCTTCGTATCCTCGCCTCTTTTAATCTTGATCCCACACTTTGATCTGGCTGATCTTGACGGAACAAGGGTCGGTAACATATGGAAACAGCGATAAGCAGCAAACGAAATCATTCCATTGAAACGCTGGAGTTTGCTCATTGTTCCTGCTGTTGTTCTACCGCCTGAGAACATTGAGAACGGTTCTTCAATTCGGACTTCGCTTATTTTATATTTGCGATCAATATCTTTTAGGGTGTCCCTAAAGAACATAAAAGCCCTTTCCTCAAGAGGTTCCTTCTTGAATTTTACAAAACCATACAGCAATAGTTTCTGGTTTTCGTCTATAACGCAGTATCCAATCTTGGACGTGCTAACATCTAATCCTAAAATCATTTTTTTATTCTATCAAGTTCATCTTCTAAATTGGCTATCTCATTCATCAGTACGGAATAGCCTCTTATATTGCCGTTTCTTTGGCAATTTATTGCTTCTGTATATTTCTTTTTTATTTGAAAAGCAATCTTTTTTTCTTTGCTTGCAAAAAATAAATTATATAAATACCTAAACATTAGCACCTCTTATATATTATAACACGGGTTGGATTAGATGTCAAGTTTTAATTTGAAAGTATATGAATCTTTATTTTCTTTCTTGATTGGCTTGGCAAGTTTTGCAATACCGATAAGATTATCGTCCTCATCATAAAGACCAATTTTACTTACATATGTCGTTGGTTCAAAAGAAGCAGAGAAGTTCTGCACTGAAGAGGATACGACATTGGTTACAGTCTGAGGTGCCTCATATATGTTGAAAGATGAACTCGTATATGAGCCATAAGTTGATGATGAAACTGGGAACGTTGGATTATTTGAATAATTTAGTTCGCCTGCTGGAGCATGAGCAAGAAGAGTCATAACTTCTGTAGTTTGTATTCCTTTGTACTCAAGACCAAAAGAGGCACTAAGGTTACTATCAGCACCAGTAAAAGGTGCATTACCATCACCTATTGTATTGAAATAGTTTTTCCATGTTGGTGCCTCAGCAGTTGCTGCGGACGCTGTCTTGTAGGTGTTGGCTCCGTTTGATAGATCCCAAGAACCTGTAAGCATGATGATTCCTTCATCATAAAATATAATTCCTCCAACTTCACCGTCTTTAGAAGAGTTTGCTCCACTAACTTGTATTAGTTCTCCTCGACCGTGCGTATCCACCAAAGAACCAATTAGGCTTCCGGTAAAGAAATAATCAAGTCGAACGGAGCCTCTTTTTATTGTGCTTCCGTACATTATTGAAGGAATATATACAAAATTTATATCACTTGTTAGTAAGTCTCTCCCTAATACACTGGAACTCAACTCAAAGTGCTTACTGAGAAACCGATACTTCTGTGCAGCAGTTTGCAGCGCAGATGCCGTGAAATTCATTACTATATTGTTGTGAGTGGAAGTGGTCGTCAATTTACGAGAAATAGAGGCAGACATTGGATAAGTTCTTGTTATCGTTGTTCCATAAGGTAATGCGCCCCAATTTATAGCCTCTTGTTCCGCTGTAACTCCCGGGCTTTTGAATCCCATTCGAGTACCGTCCTTCTTTACAAAAGCATTTATATAACTACCAGACCTGTCTATATTCATTTCATATAAAGACACACCTGAGCCAGTTATGGACAGGATGTTATCTCGGTTTGATCCAGAGAATATTGGAGACGAATTATAGAATACCGTACCACTAGTCGCATAATGATTGAATTGTGGCTGTGTCTTGAATGTATTTATGAACTTATCATCTTCGCTAAATTCATAATACTTCATTAGTAATCTACCCTGACTCTGAAGATGTATTCTTCATTTGGAGTCTTTTTGATTGGCTCAGAAGTCTTAGCGATACCCAATAGAGTACCATCCGCACTATAAAGACCGATTGAGGTTATATAAGAAACTGGAATATCTGACTCTTGGTTCTTTACTCTGATTTGACTACCAGACAAATAAGTCTTGTTTGCTGAGTAATTGAATTCATTATGCTTTGCTCTACAGAAGTATACTGTTGAATTCAGTTCGATTGTGTTGTTGAACTGAACATTGTATATTCTGTGTCTAACTGCATCTGCCGATGAAGAAATCTCAGACCCAGTCATAGCAAGGTCAAAACCTGCGGAGGTTGCATCTGTTGAAAGCATATCAACACCAACTTGTGTGTTATTAGCAATAAGAGCATCAACTAGAATCCCATTGGTTGCAGTTGAGGCGTCGGTCGATCTGTTGAAAACAGAACCAGATAAGACAACAACACCTGCTTGATAAAAGATTAGACCACATGGCGGAAGACCAGTTTCGATTCCTACTGATGCTTCACCAACAATAAGCGGGTTTCCACTCACAGAAGCAGCAGTATTAGCATACAGAACCCCATATTCACCTGCGGGTGAATTTACAAAGAATCCGGAAGAGCCACTTATGTCTTGTACTTTGATGCGATTTGTGAAAGGTTGAGTAGATGCTACGTGAGTTTCGTGAACATCCAATTCTAATTCAAATGTTCCTTTCTGAACTTCATCTTTTGTAAGCAAACGTGAGAAGTTTAGAAAAACACATTCGTTCAACTTAGTTCCACCACCAGATATATCACCATCTTCGTCAAAGTTCAATGTATCACCACTAGCGTCAAAGCCCATAAGAACTTGAGCCATTTGAGCGTAAATATTGTTCTTTTTAGATCTCTGAGAACTGATAGTCAAACCAGTGTTGGTTTGGGTTGTTGATACACCAACAGAAAGATCAAATATGTGATTCGCACTTGAAGATAAGTAAGGATAGTCATATACAGACTGAAACATTCCGTGTGCGAAGTTTTTGATATTATTTGTTCCATAAGTACCACTAACAATAGATCCCGTTAGAGGGATTGCTTCGTGCAATAGTGTTCTTGTAGAAGTCTTGTCGCCACTGGCGAACGTTTTATAAATTGAAGACATGTTAATTTCCTATTAAGTGTTCTTTACGAATCTGACTGGGATATCTATTGAGTATCCTGTTAGTTGACCTGTTACTCTAACGATTGAGTCAATAATCTTTACTCCCTGCGTACCACTAGCGGGAGAAACCATTGAGGCTGAAGACCCAATCAAATCAAATAAATGCGTGCTGCTTCTCAAGTTTTCAGAAGATGCAATTTAGAACTCTAAAAATGTGGATCTAGCGCCTGCAATAACTTGTTGTGCCAAACTTGATGAAGTTTCTTCGTTTTCAGTTACAAATGAAGAAATTCTTTGTCCGGGACCACCTACAAGGTATGTTGCAACGTTATCATCATCAATTGATATTGGTTGAATTATACCACCTGTTTTGGACACAATTCTACCAAGACGATTGTCTATTTTAAGTTCGTAACTGGTTTCGTACATTGTTGGGTCCGATATACCGCTGCTTGCCGGTGAACCTGTGTTATCTATTCCAGCATCAACACGAATTACTGTTCCACCGTTTCCGGGGTTTGCGCCCAACAAGAAACCTGTTTGTAATGTACCAGTACTTCCCAATGCAACACTTGTTGCAGGGTTTAGAGTATCAGCGTTGTTTTCTGTGTTGGAGTCAACAGCAATCATGAATATTGAAGGTGAAGCAAATCTAGCGTTAGTCGCTGGAGAAAATACTTCGTTCAGTTTCAAAACTGGTAAATAAAGTAAATCATTTCTTGGGTAAGACAATAAAGTGCTTTTCATTGAAGACATATTATTTGTGAAAGATTCCAATATTGGGGTCTGTAAAATTTGTAAATCTTCTTGCCCTGATGAGGCCGTGGTGTTGTATAGTGCATAATTGATTTCGTCATCACCTAGTGCGAACTTATCAATTTGAAACGACCCATCACCTCTAGCGAGTCTCTTTCTACCTTCGTCGGTGAGTACAACATCTATGATTGTATCCCCTGCGTTATCTAAAAATGCCATAAGTTTTCTCCTTAGTTCGGCTCGTCTGTGTGCTTAAACGACACATTGAAATCTATTTTCTTTCCCGTTTTCTCTGATGTTAATCTTATCTTGAAAGTTTTACCCCAAACTTTGTCTTCTAAATCCGTAGGGCCTAGAGAAACGTTTGTTATTTCTTCTGCTGTTACAGCATCTTGAAACTGACCTGAATTCTCATTAATTAGTCCCTGAAGATTAGAAACCTTCAATTGCAGGTATCTCTTTCCAGACTTACTATAATTATTTGGTAAATTATTTTTGAACTGATACTCATCAACAATAATAAAGGTATCATCAGAATCTTGCAATAATTCCACCTCAAACACCTTGGTCGGGTTAGAATATATACCATGGTTGTTTCTCGCTCTGAGTATGTAATAATATTTTTTGTTTGGCTTGATTTTGTTTATTGTGTGCGCAAAGATGGAGTATATCGCTCCTGTCTGATCACCTGTGAAATTGTGAACATATCCGTTTTCAAAATCTGCATAACTTTTCGGAGGCGTTGATAGTCGCCTCAATTCAAATTGGCCTTCACCATTTATTGTTCTAAAATCATAAGTGTTGTCGGGATAGAAATACTGTAAATACTCTTGTATTGATGCCGAATCAATTGATGTAACGGGAACGTATTCTGTTCTCAAAGCATTATAGTTTAGTTGAGCCTTTACAAGCAGATCGTTTGGTTTACCGTTTTGATTATAAAACTTTACTTCTGGTGGAGTAAAGATTGGCTCCAATACAGTTATTGAATCCTCGAACAGTTCTATCTCCATGAATTCTGCTCTTGTTACGACTTCAGTTTTGATATATATTTTATTCGGCTCAACTGGGGAATTCATTGGTATTTCCCCAATAATATCAGGAGCAGTGGAATACGCGGATATGTCCATATCATATCTTGGGTTGGTCCACGCTTCTCCAACTTGTCCTTCTGGAGGGGTGTATGGCGAATATGGAATGTCCGCAACACCATTGCCGCTGCCGAAAGTGGGGCCAAGTTGATCTTCTGGGAGTTCAATCCCTGATCCTTCTGGAGTGGAGCCGGGATTTGTTGGTCCACTCTGGCCACCCGGTAACTCAATACCTTCCGGAGGTAATATACCAGTTTCGGGAGCCGTTCCGGGTGTTGTTGGACCAGTTGTTCCACCGGGAACTTGTAAACCACCTCCTTGACTGCCGGGTGTATTACCGGGAGTTGTTGGTCCGGCTTGATTAGGAAGCGAGATGTTGCCTTGGGCCAATACTTGGAGTCGGCCACTAAGTAGAGCAGGGCCGGTTTCGGTATCGGGTGAATAAGGAAGAAAACCACCAGCAACAAACGGGGCTGGACTGCCAGTTTGAATCTTTCCGTCGTACCTTGGTAAGGTTCCATACTCTGATACATTCGCATCGTTTGGCGATGGTATATATCTATCATAAAAGTTTCTGAGGAAATCAAGAACATCAATTTGCCCAGCGCCAAGTTGAAGGTCACCAGCAGTATGAGCATAATTTGTTGGCTCACCATCTGCATAGACAGAATACAAATTACCATTCGCATCGGAATAGAACATATCCACCACCTTTACGGTTGGTGTGTCCAGACGACAATAAGCAGATACTCTATATGTGTATTTGGCTCCATACTTTTGTTGTGAATCAAGAAACTCTAAAAAGTTCTCTCCGTTTGTACCGCCTTGTTTTGCATCATGATCAAGATAGAATGTCTGAAGGGGAGTATCCGTTCCAAACAAGAATTTCTCGATCTTGAAACACACGATGATCGGTTCATAATCAGGCACAGCGGCGATGTATTTACCGAGTCCGGGTTTCCAGATACTCCAATCAAAGCCTTCGGAAAAGAATTTTTTTACGCTATTCTCCGCATAATCCAAGTTTGGAAAGATGCTATCTACCAGATGTGGCCGATCCCCGAAATGAGTATCATTAGTGTATCTTACATCGTCGAAAAGTGCTATTTCGTTCTGATCGAGGAAAGATCCTGTTGCTTGGTATGCGCGGAAATCGTCAAGTGGACCAAATAATTTTACTCTTAGATTCCCAAAGGCTTGGGGTGACTGTATCATTTGAGTGGCATTTGTGGGACCATATTGGCTACTATACGCTCTTGAAATCGCAGCAACGGATGTATCAACAAACGGACTTCTTGTCATGTGATCATAAAAATAAAACATGTATGGTCGCATTTTGTGCTGATATCCTATTAGGTTATCCACCTCAAGATTCAAGCCAGTTCGTATTCTGTTGGTTGGTATACTTTTGTAGTTTATTCTTAGTTTCGTATAAAAAGGAGCGGAACTCTTATCTACTCTTCTATTGAAGGACATAAAGCAGTTTCTGGTTTTATTTCTAAATTCTAAATAATCATTAGTTCTTGAATAGTTCTCAAAGTTCAAACTGTGGTTGTAGTAATAATTGTTTGGGTTATATACAAAATAGAACCCTTGATCAGCCAAGCCTAAATCTTCGTCTGAATCATATTGATAAGCATTTATGGTTTCTGAAAGGGTGGCTAGAGACGACGCTGCTAACTCGTTAATATCATCTCCATAAAACGGAACTTGATATGGATAAAAGGCTTGACCTTCAAAGCCAACGAAGGAAACTTCATTGTGTTGCCTAATAGTGTAGTGATTAGGTAAATAAGGCTCAGGAACTTGATTCGATAAATTTTCATAATTTACATCATAGTAGTTGTAAATAAAATCAAGGTTGTAATTGTTGCTCGCTTCTTTTACATCGAACACATTGAGCCTCTGTGGTATAAAATCCTGCAGAATGAAATTATAATATGTGAAAGTGTATCCCAAGACCGTATTCGTAGGGCTAGGGGTGGGTAGGCCACTTGGAAGAGATTCCTGTGATGGTGGAGTGAACAAATTAGTCAAATATTCAAGATTACCCTCGGTGTATTTGACTGCACCCCATTCCGTTGCTACACCTTCAACCGAGATTGCTCTATATTGGTAACTTCTTAAGTTGTGACCTGTTGCTGGGGCATCAAATTGGATGCCTGAGTTTACTTCTAACATTAATATCCTCCTCCGCTGCTTCCGCCACTAGTTCCAGTTGGTGCTGGTGTGGTCGCAGGTGTTGGAGCACTCGGTGTTGGTGCCGATGTAGTGTTGGTTTGAGCCTGTAATCTCCGAGCATTCACTGCTTTGCGCGTTCTGTTGTTTTGGGTTTTAGAATTACGAACCGATGTAAATAAATCGTATCTTTTTTGATTCCAAGAGGAAGTTGTTGAGTTAGCAGAAGATACATCTGCTGTGTATATGATATCATCATCTAACACATTGAGAGTGTTGTATGCTAATGTTGAAAAATCTTGAGGTGAATAAACAGCATCGTATGTTCTTTTTGGTTGATCTAGTGATCCCATATACTTGTCGTTTCTCATCAATACAAAATTCTGATTATCAATGAATTCTTTTGTGCCTTTGAAGCCAAATTTATCATTAGGGGTCATTTTCAACAATAAATACTTAGACTCGGCTGTAAGATTGTCTGGATTCTGCATGTTACCCCATAAAGGTCTATGGACGCTACGGAAACTATCTGTTCCTGTATCATAGCCCAATAAATATTCTACTCTATAAGTAGTAAAAGCAATGCTCTTTATTAGTCTTTTTACCTTGAAATTATTAGTCGCTTTTACACGATTCAGAGGATTCCGGATGTTTTCTGAATAAAATAAAGATTTTGTCTGAAAAGGTAACTCGCGAATTGATGCAATTCTGTCTTGTTCTCTAATATTTTTCGTGTAAGAGAGTAACAAATTTTGTTGTTTGCTCAAGTCAAATTTATCATCATCCGCATCTACTATATCGTTCAGAGCAAAAGTATAGTTCAAAACCATTGGGTCAACTGTGTTGAAAACGTTTCTTTTTCGCTCTATTTTGTTGATAACAAAATCACTTGCCTCACTCAGAATTTTAGCGGCATCCAAATATGATGATTTTTCACTAATCAAAGTCAGATTCGATTGTTTTTTCTTTTCAATTGAAGTCTTTGGGGTTTCGTATATACTTTCCACTACAGCATCGAAAAAATCAAAATTTTGCAAGTCTATATCTTGCTTTGATGTCTGTAAAGATAAAGGGGATAAAAAACGGAAACTACTCTCTCTGTCGGAAACAAAGGCAGATCTCATGTCCGTTGGTAAGGTAGTAAATGAAGTATCACCCAATGATCCCTCGAAGTAACGGCTTTTTTCTATATTAAATCTTTTCTTTAGAGATGACGGGGACACTATTGGTTTGGCTAATGTTTTGAAAACATTGAATGATTTATCTGCGTTATTGTAATCGAACTGAGTATTATTTCGAAAAGAAATATTCAGTCTCTTAGAATGATTGAGGTTTGTTCTGTTTTTTGTCGCTCTGTTTACCTTATAAGTGTTTGATATTGTACTCACTAGATCTCGGCAAGTCTCGATAAAACTCATAATTTTTTGTTTGTTCGTGTTAATTGGGTTAATCATCTGATTCAATTCTGTCTCGACCTCTTCGAGTTCCTCTACGGGCATCTCTTTGAGAAGAGAGATTCCATCTATTACTGCATCGATATGCTCATGGAACTCTGGTTTTCTATTGAAAATATAAAATCCATTATCATCTAACGAGAAATTAGTATAACTTGCAAATATATTCCTCACATACTTGGGGGTCAACTTGTTATATGATTTATCATATGTCACATTACTTTCTAAATTCGCAAGAAATACTTCATAATACGATATAATTCGGTATAATTCAGTCATCCTATCATTCACCAAAGTCATTGCGATTGGTTCAATTCTCATGTCCGTAACGTACTTATATCTTCCGTCTCTTTGGTTCGCTATGTCTTTATCTGTTATCAGGGCATACAATACGTTACTATCAAAATAAACGTCTAATTCGCAGTCTGTATGGGTATATCTTCGTTCTTTTATGTTGTTGACTCGCATTAGGTGCTTCTCTATACCTTTTTCAGTAGATTTTAGCACCTCTGTGTATAAAATATTATCATATCTTTCTTCTTCGACCTCGACTCTTCCAATGTTCATTTCCGAGATTTGCACACGCTTTGCTATTTCTTGAAACAAAGTTCTGTTTAGTTCAAAGATAATTTGTGCTGTCTCGTCCACTTGCATCAACGATTTGTATAAATCAATAACAAATAGATTACCAATTGATCTGTCGTTGTTTTTTGTTACGTAACTCGTGATCATTTCATGGGGGTTATAACTATATGTCTTGATGTTTGTGTTCTTGAAAGATATGGATTTGTTCAACGAATTGGACGAAATAGAATTGTTTCTGGTGTAATTTATAGTCAGTGCCGGATGAGATTGGTTGATGTGATTCTCTCCCAACATAAAAGTCTCAGTAGGCTCATGATAGTGAAATGGGCCAGAATATAACTCTCCGTTGGCTAAAGTGAAATAAAATGATTCTTGAGGAATGGTGCCATCAGAATTTTGGACTGCTTCTCTCATTACTTGGGATCTATAGGCTGTATTATCAGGGTCTATTTTTTCTGTGTAAGTTTTTATTATCAAACTCTGGTCTGCGTAATAACTCATCATTGGATCAATTGTTTTTTCTATTGTAAAAAGATAAACCATATTATTGGACCCTTCTTTTTGAGCAGAGATTTTACTCAAACAAGAATTCAGTGGGTATCTTTCTGAGGCATAGATGTTTCCGTTTTTATCCTCTATTTCAACAACTACATGTGCATGGTCAACAACTCTAAACTCTCGTGACCAATATGGTCTCCCGTTGATAATCGCATCTTTCATAACTAATGAAATACGCATTTTTGGTAAATAATCGTCTCTTTTTTCCAAGAATACTTTATCTACATATACATTCGGTAAGTTCCTAAGACCTATATCCAAAAGACTCATTAGCACTCCTCCAAATCATCTGGTCCAACATTGGACTCATATATATCAAGTTCAGAAATATCACCAAGATCTGGGCATCGGAAGTCATCTGAGATGTAAAAGTTTCTTTCTTTTATTTGATCAACAAGTGAGCAGATCTCCTCTGATGCTATTTCTTTATCGACATTCAAGTCAAAATAGTATTCAACATACTCTGTGTCGAGTGTCTGGGCATCTATAATCATTTGTTGATCATCAATTTCTTGATCAGGCAACAACATTCCATTCACCACCTTCTGAATTTGATTACGAAATTTTAGAGGTCTATAGAAATTATATGTACCAAATCGTGGATCTTCTTCAGTCTTCTCAATAAAAACTTCTAATCGAAAGTTCTCAGATAGGCTTTCTGAATTTAACTCTTGAATTTGTATGATAACATCTTCTTCCAATACATCTACAAAAGATCCATCACCGAATATCGTCGAGAGGGTCGCATTATTGAGCCCTCTACGTGATTGAGTCTCGGAGGCATTTCTCTTTGTTGTTTTATATTCAATCTCAAAATTGACTTGTGGTATATGAGAGATCTGCCCTCCATATGTCTCAGAAGGACTAAGGGTCTCAGAAAAAGACACTATCTCGTTATTTAGGAAGTCTACTTTGAAATTGGTTGTTTTATCGTTTGTGTATTCGTTTGTGCCGATGGAGTTTTTCATGTAATGGAACGATTCAAATTTGACTTGTTTTCTCTCGTCTTTCAAGAACACCTGTTGGCTTTCCATGGTGTTGAAGTTTGTCTCAACAGAATAGTAATTACCATTTGGCTTCATATACGGAGTATTGGTCTGTATTCTTGTTTTTATATCGTTTTGTTGCTCTGATATGGAGTCATGAGAACCATCATACATAACATCATCATCGAAAAAAGCATATCTTTTCATGTTCAATTTACCAATTGATAAAAGATACCTTCCATGGGGAGTCAGTTCTATGTGATAAACATCCTCTTTTTTATTGAAGTAAGTCATCAGTTATCTCCACCTGAGTCGGCATTAGATGCCTTGAATCTTTTTGATATAATCTTTCTTGGCTGTCTAGTTCCACCTTCATCTTGTATATCAGAAAGTTCAACTTCGGCTTCGAGTTTAACTAGTTCTACAAGGGAAAAGTAGTCATAAGGCCAGTTATAAGTCAAGCCCACATCTTCTTTGGAGTTGCCGTATATTAGATTATTATAACTCTTATGTGCTCTCTGTTTGACTTTGAAAACCATCCATTGAATATCAGTATCGAAAACAGATTGCTTATCATTAGTGATGAGTTTAGATGCATTTGATAATTTTCGCTTCGTTCCCAACAGTTCATTAGATAACAATTCGTGAGATATCTCGGTCTCTGCTAATTCATGATCTATACCGATATCTGGTAATGTGTTCTGCCATATGTCCGAGAGGTCTTGTTTTGTTAGTTCGTGTGTAAACTCAAACATATACATTGCAAAGGGCTGGATGTCTTCATCAGAAAGGAAGTCCATTTCTGGTGGTATTACGTAATCTTGCATTGCTGTTATTTGGTTCACTATGGATTTACCAACACTTATCGTCTTTTCTTCATTGATGCTATTGATAAATTCTAAAGTATCCTCTACATCTTTTCGATCTAACTCAAAATAATTTCGACGACCATCTACTTCTTTGAAAGGTACGGCAATCACTGCTTCTTTTATTGTTTTTCTATCGGCTAACTCTCCCATTCTAATAGGCTCATTCTTCGGGAATCCAACCAAGTCTGCTAGTGACTTTATTTCAGTACTCGTTGGGAACGATGGGGCTGAAAGTCCGGGGTTATTATCGTTCCAACTTGTTTGATATATACTTACTTTTGTTTCTTCAAACCACTCCTCTGGGATATCGCAGATTTCCAAGAATACTCCTTCATCGGCAGAAGGTATTCTTCCATGTTGATGCCATAATCCTCGAGCAGCCAAAGACTTGAATTCATCTCGTGACTCATCAAGATCAGCCTCAGTAACATGGTTGAAGTTCAATATAGGAGTTTCAAATTTTGATTGAATTATCCAACGAGCGTCATTGTCGTTATCGGTATTGGTTTCGATTGTTATAGGGCCGAGGTTGAATGAATTTACATCATCTTCGCTTCCAAATTTTGTTAGGATATTGACTGATGAACTCACTTGCATTGCATTGTAATTTATAGGACTTTTTATCGAACCACCGGTTGGGTGGAGACTAAATTGCATTCCTGCTGATACAAAACCATTACTGTTGACTGATGATTGAGCAGCGTTTCCAGATAAGAAAGTGTTGATTACCCCAGCCGTTATTGCAGAGCCAGTGGTGGTGTTGCTGGAATCATCAACCAGTTTGGTTCCGAATTCGTTATTGTTACCTTGCCAGAATCTCAATTGGAATATTCTTGAATTGTTGAATATCTGCTCTATGGTCAATTTACCCTCTGCTCCGGAAGGAGGGAGGAATATAATATCACACCATGCTTCCCCATGATAATAAGGAGGAGTGAACGGGAAATTGTATCCCTTCAAGTGATTATATTCATCGTTATCAATATAACTTGTTGGATAGGCCGATGAGTGATTGTCGTCAGCATGAGGGCCGCTAATACCACAAGTGGCTGGCCCGAACGCTGAAGGGCGGGAATACATAGTGATACTCTCTATCTCAGAGGGATCGTCTTGAGGCAAGAACACTGATCTAACGACAGTTGAACTAGTGGTTTGTTCTGTTTCTTTTTGTGCTCTTATCGTCTCCATACTTCTGCGTATCTTCAATCTCATACCATAGAAACTACCAGTGGCGCTTAGAATACCAAAGTTTGGATCGCCTTGCTTCAGAGATTGGAAAGTGGAAAATCTTTTTCGTTTCAAGAAGAAGCGAGGTATTTCAGCCAAGAAGTTATTGGACATCAGTTTATACTTTGAATCTTTGGCTCCACTACCAAGTTTATTTACCAAACCTGTGTTTCCTTGCGGGTGCGCTTCAGTGTCCACCACCGAGTATGCGGTCAAATACCCCTCTGGGTTTGTTATTGCCTCGAAAGGAATTCTGTTGTGGAAATAAGGCATGCTTTCACCATATGCATAGTAATTTGGTGAAGTACTTTGATTTGCTGGCCTGATAAGGTGGTAATCTGTTACACCAAGCCCTTGAAGTTCTGCTTCCCCGACCAATGTTGTGTAAAGGCCCGTGTGGGTTGTTTGGACTGTTGCGCTCGATGTATCTGTTGCCTTAGTAACAGAGGCGTTAGTGTGATTGTAATATGCCTGTATGTTTGGCCAATCGCATGCAATACCAGCCTTGATCGTGTTATACCATATTCCGGGTGAAAACAAAGCAGTGTTTATGGGCTTGATTCTCGCTGGGTATGTAGAGTTGGCCCAAGCGGATGCAGATTGCATTTCAACTCTCATCGGTGAATCGGATATCCGTGTATCGTATAGAACCTGAACACCACCGTTCTCTGTCTTTATAGAGTCCGCGTAAGAATCATAAAATTGCTGCGCGAGTTGGGTTGTTCGTGCTGCTGGGTAGAAGCCGTCATATGGGTTGAACTTCTTTATTGCTTTACAAGTGAGTTTCAAAACCGATGGCTCTAGAGTGTCTTTATTGTCCACCTCAACCACATCAAACATTTTTAGAAAGTCTGTGTTGGAATATGTGCTGTAAAATTCACTTGTATCGCTTTCAAGACTCGGTAAGTCGGTAAATGGCGATACTGATTGGGGACTGGCGGTACTTGAGCCTTCTTTGGCCCCCTTCACTGTTAGGAAAGACAAGTTCTTCTCGGTAGCACCGGCGTTTAGATAAAAATCAATATTTTCTGAAATAATAAACTCAGGGACTACGGAATAATCCTTCCCAACTAGTCTTATAAATTCTGCATATTTACTATATGTATCATAAAACGGTTCTCGAGGAGCCGCTACGATTGTTCGGACACCGCCCGGTGATGTGGTAAAAGTTGTTCTATTTGTGGGTGTAATAAACTTAGCATCGCCTCTAAACAAAAAACTGGGTGTGATATTACCCATATTCATTGGGATACCCATACCTGATGGTGCGACAAGGCTTGCTGTGGTTTCTGTTGCGTGCCTGTGGTAATAAGTTGGAGCATCTTTCATATGTGGATAGGCTTTATTCTGAGTACCGCTACCAGTACCGCTAAAACCAGTCTGATCAAAGAAAGCAAATTGTGAAAAAGTATTCTGTAATATACCTGCGCCATCAACAACGCCAAAATTGGTCCCAGTGAATGTGGCTCCTGCAGTGCCTACTGAACTTGATCCATCAAATCCAATAACAGTGCTCAACTCAGAGAGTCTTCTATCTAAACACCAAGAACTTGGGTTAGTCACCGCGTGTTGTGAGTTATATATGGTGTATGATGCTTCAATCGATGTATCATAGCCATACTCTCTCTCAAGAGGATATGCTCGATCTGCTCGGGTGCTTCTCCAGAACCCTGATACATATTTATCTCTTTGTCGAGTTCTGCTCAAGAACGTGTTGCTCTCTCTAGGATATATGGTCTCTATGTACTTGACCAATTCAATTGAATCAATTGGATTAGTGTCGTTATTTAGTGCGTTATCCAAGTACATAGCCTTCGCTTGCTCATAATCATCGGAGGTCAAGAGTTTTACTGTGAACAGATCCGACATTCTATCATGAGTGAAAAAACCACACTCACTTGTCAAAGCGGCTTTGAGAGTAAACTCCCCCAACCTATCATCATTCATCATAAAGCCAAAATTATATTCTAAAGGTTTATATTTTGAAGATATCATTGGTTCAGTTTTGAACTCAAGTGAGCCATATCTGTTTCTGTAATCGAATCCTTGGATGTTTACAAACTCTCCGGGACCATCATAACTATAAGTATTATTTTTGATTTGGTTTCTTACCAAAGGGCATTGAGATGCTCTTGTTTGGGCCCATGAAGAATAACTCCAGACTCCATTTCTGTGAAGATTTAGAATCACTAAAAGATTTGGGGCTTGGGTTGTTGTGAGGGTGCTAATATTAGTTAGCGGTGCAGCGGCATCTGTATAGAAAAAGGTTGATGTTGGGGTCTTTTGGTAACCAATGGTATTTGTGTTTTCTCCGTGAGCACCGCTATCAGACTCAATTGGATCGTAGATACATATGTTTATCCCTGCAAAATCTTTGTAAATTGGCATTTCAACTCCTTGTTTATATAATTACTACTATCTTATAATTCTATATCAGATATAGTTGGGAAGATATGAGAAGAAACCATTTGTTCGTTTCCTAATGTTCCTATCCTGCCCGGTTGTTTACCAGAAGCAGGAGCGTAGCCTGCAACAAAAGAAAATCTTATGAGATTAAGTTGTGATGTTGTGTAGGTTGTCGTCAAATATGAAGATAATTGCTCTGGTGATAAATTAGTCCATCTTTGGGCGGACTTGTTTACAATCGTATTCAAAGAAGCAATACCCTCCGGTGTTGCGAGAGGAGCGGTGCCTTGTGCGTATAGGTTGGCTATCCATCTGTATCCGAAATCTTGAGAAGGTATTGGGCGGGTAATATACCCATTATCATGAAGAAAGTGTCCTGTCGACACAGTACCAAATTCTCCAAGAGTTATTCTACGGTTGGATGGTGCTTTTTGAAATGATCCAAAAGTTGGATAATCAGCAGAGGATACTGTCGATTCGGGTGAAATATCAGCCTCATCCGTTCCAGCATGCCCCATTCGTCTTTGAAGGAGTGTTCTCAAGCCTCTCTTGTCTATTGGGCTTCCTAGTGCATCATTTTTTGTATTAGCACCATATGGAAAATCATCAGGGTGAACATGAATTGCTGCTCTGATTGTGTTTGTTACCTCACCACTAGATCTGCCTCTTACACTTAGGTTTCTATAAGGCATAGCATTGTATGCAGAGTAAGTTTGAGTCTGAGCGTCGAGGTGACCTATCGTTTGAATCTCTGGGCCTCCGGGTGCTGAAAAACGTGTAACGAGTTCATATGTTGACGAAGTCAAGTCAGTTCGAGGTGTTGCAAATGTTGAATGCACTGCATATCTATTTGAATTCTCTTGGAACCCATGGATATTACCATTTGCGCTTGTTCCTTGGCCAACTAAAGTAAAATAGTGTGTTGTGTTTGGGAGTGCTGTGTTTATCGCTGAAGGTAAAACAAGACCTTGATCGTATGCTTCTCTAAACCATCGGCGGTTGGCTGCACGAGGAATCTGAACGATCTCTAATCCTCTTCGATAATTACCAACATGAGAAGAATTTTCATCATATTGAATATTTCTCACATTCAAAGGGCGCTTTGCATGCTCGCTTCTATATCTGGTTGCTCGGAGTTTTGCAACATTTGGATATGTCCCTCCACCATAATCTGCTCCAACGAAACCGAAAGCACCATCGTTGTCTGGATTCAAACTTGAGTGTTCTTTAGTTACAAGTCCCCATGCTTCTGGTCTGTTTTCTGGACTATCTAGATTATATGATACAACGGTTGTCGCTCCGGCAGCACCACCGGTCATACCTGTTAGGGTTATATCAGTTGCGTTACTAGTTGCGAGGGCTTGGTTTCCATCCGCACCGAATGATTTCGATCTCAAATCTAGGCGCTCAGGAGCAGATGATATTTTAGACGAGACAATGTCTAATCGTTGGTTGATAATCTCTACTAATTCATCGGCTGTTGTCCAAGTTCCATCATCTACATCAAAATATGTAGAGAATATAGCCACCAACTCATTCAAGTCAGAGTCAGTAATTGTTATTGTGTCTCCAGCAGACAAATCAGACAGCGTGAATTCTATGATACCAGTCGCTGCTGATGCACCGGTTTCTGAAGTTACATCTAAATTTTTCGAAGTATCATGACGGTTGATCGGAACGTGTCTTGATTGGTGACCACCAACATGTGTTTCAGTAAAAGGGCCCTGCATTGGAATAACATTGGTATTATCAATAGTATCTGTATGGAGGTTAGTAAACACCACATCATACTTATATTCACCACTAACCTGCGCATTGAAGCCGGTCTGTAGTACCTCGTTTTTCAAATTATGAGGGAGGATCGTGTGACCTTTTAGTTTATGCTTGTATTCGTCCCCGAAGAATTTACCTAATTCAGTATTTGATGAGAAATTAACCTTACCCACAACACTGTCGTCACAATCGCCGGTTGATACCACTCCTTGACCATCACCAACACCAACGGTAATGATGTTCTGTGGAACTCCTGCAAAGACACCATGGGGCTCTAGGGCTTCATGAAAGAGCAATTTGTCCTTCTTTGTTGAGTAGTTGATTCCAGAATGGAAAACCTTGTCTCTAGCGATAGACAGTTTATATGGCTTGTTCAATGAGGTTCGAACAAATGTTGATCCCTCGTATGATGCCGCAGTAACAATATCGTAAGAATTTATTGTCTCGGTTGGATGGACATTGTTTATTGCTTTTCTAAGTGCCTCGCGTTCTGTTGAATTCGTTCCTGTTCTCTCTCGTCTTTTAAGTTGCCATTCACAATTGAGGTTTGGATTAGTACTAACAGGTGAATGACCTGTACTCCATTTATACATTAGAGCATTGAATCCAAGTGCAGGTGCTTCTGTTGCTGTGAATTTGCGAAGTATCGGAAACTTATGTTGATATTTTGGTCTTTCAAGTAAATGACTCTCAATAACATTTGATACATTTTCTGAATGTCTGGTTGAGAAAGGTATCAGTTGTTTTATAATATGGTTGAATGACTGATCTATCCACTTGTAATAATCAAAGTACCTCTCTACATCAATTTCGTTCTCAACACCTCGGAAATAAATTTCTTTTATATCCTCGAGTTCCTTGTACGCCATCCTATATCGATTCACTGGATTTCCAACCAAGTAGTTCAAGTCTTTACTCAAACTGAAGAATTTGAGCATCTCAGCGGTTAGAACAGCATAAGGGCTTTTCTCAACAGAGAAAAAATTATCCGATACATCATTGTAATCTGTCTGTAGGGCTTCAAACTCTTCGCGGATATTGATGAGGTCATCAAGTAATGCATTGCCCGGCTCAGGAGTCTTTGCGGCGATAATATAATTCTTATCGACTACCTTTGTAGAGGAAGTCAAGAAGTTGATACCTTGCCCACCATGTCGAACACCAATCGAGCCACTGTGCCATCCATATTGAGTTTGTCCACCGGAAGAACCTGATGAAATATCATATACTAAAAATTCTCCTGATGAATCTGATCCTGTTACGGACTCAAAGTTCCAGTTCAGAGCCAGCGAGTCTATCTTCGGAAAATACGTTGATATGTTATGTTCAAATAATCGTGGATTCTTACTTCCGCTAACAACTCCATAACTAGAGAAATCCTTTGCGTGTGAATCCAGTTCTTCGTCTGATAAGTGTGAATGCCATAATCTAAAAGCCGATACCTTAGTGTCTGCTTGTTCAAGGACAGAGCCAGTGAAGTTAGTTCTGTGAGCACCAATATAAAATCTCTTGTCTGCACTGATCAGGTTTTGCGTGGCTATAGTTGAAAGCACCGATGAAGTGAAGAAAGATTTTTGTTTCTCCCCATTGTGATAATTGGAGCCATAAAACTCTAATACAAAATTAGGGACAGCAAGAGGATTCGTAACACCCAAGGTTTGACTTCCAATAAAGGCACTACCCGATGGTCTGATACGAACACTGATGTTCCAAGTGGTATTATCATACACTTCTTGGATGAAATCGGTCTCCAAATTGATTGTTGGGCTTACTGCAACGTCTCTTAGTTGAAACTTTACGTCTCTGCCGTTGGGGGCGTCTTTTACTGCGTAAACTTGTAAATTTGATAAATCAAACCCAGAATCCTTCCAAGTATAGTCCCCTACACTAGATACATCTGGTCTATGGAAACCAAATATCGAGGATGATATGTTGGTCATCCCTATGTATCCGTTTTCTCCTGCTTGGAACTTTTTAGGGAAAAGAACATTTGCTTCCATTGTAAGTGATGAAAACTTTTCATTTCGACCTAATTCTGAACCTTCGACGTAGTTGATATCTGAGATACTTGATGTTGCTTGAATTACTGATGCGCCAAGATTGTCTGCATTATAAAAGTTAGCAAACTTGATGGGTTCGGTTTGTAATTGATAATTATCGTTCAAGAAATAAACATCTTTATCTGTGTACATTCTCAGTTTGACTATTTCCTCGTTGACCCCGAATGATCGAAGAAAATTTCGGAAACCATCGATTGTCCCTTTGGACTTCAAAATAGATTGTAAATTATTATAAATGTTATGATAAATTTGATTTTTTATATCAAACATTGTCTGTTCATACAATTCATTCTCATCTTGGTTGAGGACTTTCTCATAGATATTTGAATTTATGAACAAATTAGAAACTGTTAGGCCCATGTTCTCAACAAGAGAATCGGCAAATGTAATGGGCTTGGCTGAGGAAGATAGATATTCTTTGTTTTTGATATCCTTGAAAAACTCCAATTGGTGATGTATAGTATCAAAATAGGATGCTCCAATGTGAGCGAGTTCTCTCAATAACCTGCTCTCTTCAAGATCTTCCTCTCTAACCCATTCTGGGAATAAGTTATAAAAATATGTGTTGTTTTCTTGATCAAAGAACGAACCACTATTCGCAAGGTCGGCCATAGTTGAAACTATAGTGGGATGACTAGAGCGAACAATGGGGTCTGCGATTTCAGTCTCGACTCCACTTAGGGTGATAGCGGACCCTGTGTTTCTTGAGTTTGAATTGTATCCGGTCCAATCACCATTGGAAATTCTTCCTGAGTAGTCAAGAACTATAGCATCTGTTGCATCCACTTGTGTGATGCCTTCGTTGAATTTATAATAAACCCCAAGTTGATAACTGTCGTCATCGGTATTCGTGCCGCCATCAACGCCCTTGAAGTAATTCAATTTGACCAAATCAGCAGGGCGGTCGTATTTCCAATACCTAAACTCGTCCAAAGAACCAGAAAACTGTCCATACCCTAAGCCAACATTAGCGACTTTAGGGTGTTGTCCTGAGAGCGATCCGATAGAGGACTTCAAAGACCCAGTGACTCTACCGAAAGTGACGCTACTGTAATTTGAGGTTTCCGTTAGATTACCATCATAAAAGAAATTGACTCGAGTATCCGAACCACTATTGATAAAAGCAAATGCGTAATGATGCCAGCCGTCAGTAGGGAGATTAGCGGTTGTTATATTGCTACCAAGAGTAAAGTTAGCCGTACTACTTCCGGATTGTATCCATACTTGAAAAGGAGAGGTAGTAGTAGTTGGGTCTAGTTCGATACTTAAACTACCATATCCGGAATTATTTGCAGGCAGGCCATTGGTGAGATGGAACACCACCTCTGTACCATCAGCATTTAG
>Ga0098038_1000200_pt1 | contig 26870 bp, 24 predicted proteins | sample 5B_taG_FD_75051 | JGI IMG/M metagenome (GOLD analysis project Ga0098038, IMG submission 75051) | Marine viral communities from the Subarctic Pacific Ocean - 5B_ETSP_OMZ_AT15132_CsCl metaG | ecosystem: Environmental > Aquatic > Marine > Oceanic | place: Pacific Ocean | collected 2015-01-08 | reverse complement strand
GTACCCAAACTTGTTGTCCCGTATCTGGATCAATTGTTTGTAACCAAGGCCAATATGTAGCAGCATATGAAGAATCTATAGCTGAAGCTCCAGCTGTTACTGAATTAATTCCTGATCCCCAATCTCTTAAATCTACAATTGATAAATTATCTCCTCTTTGTTGAGATATATCAATCATTGATGCTAATGGTGATGAATGACTTTGCATTGTTAATCCTGGTGCTACTATTAAGTTGTATTGGTATTCATCTCTATTAGATAATAAATTAATTGAAACATTATAATTATCATCAACTAATCCTTGTGTATTACCTGTAACACCACCATCTATATTTTCATAAAAATTACCTGTAACTCCATCAAAAGCAGTTCCTTCAGCATCACCTAATGTACCTGATTGAGCTACTGGGATAGAATTAATATATTGTGGTCTTGGATTTCCAGCATTATCAAAATAATTTAATGTTTTTGATTCTACTGATTTTACTCTTACAAAATTACTTAATGTATTATAAGTTCCTTCATTTTTAACATAGTATTCACCTGTTCCAGCATCTTGAGTTACTGTTTGTTTTGAATTACCAATTGCTTTTTCAATGTAATTTGGGGCATTTGGGTCTAATGATAAATCAGCCCAAGTTTCTAATACTGTTTTTGAGGTTGTTATATCATCACCTCTTCTAATTAATAAACTAAATGTTCCTGTAGCTGTATTTGGTGATACAATTTCCCATCTAATATTATCTTTAGTACCATTAGCTAAATTACCAGCTGCTCCTTCTGAGCCTGTACTATTTTGATCTGTACCTTCTGATATTGTTTCTAAAGTAAATGAGTTACTAAAAGTAGCATCTACTCCACCTGATAAATCTAATTCTTTTGGAGCTGATCCGGCGTATAGTTGAACTTGAGAACCAGCATTTAAATCAATGTCATTTCCTACTGTACCTGCATTTTTAGTTTCAAGTGTTATTATTCCACTTACATTATCAAATGATGCTTGTATACCATAGTCAAATATTCCTACTCCACCTAAATTAGTGTTAATTGAATCTACTAATCCCTGTCCTTCTCCTGTATAATAATATATACCAGCTGCTGTAAAAGCATTATTAGATGAGGCTGATAAAAATATTTTTGTTCCAGCATTTCCATCAATTGGATTTCCTTGTAATCCTTCTATACTAATTCCTTCTATAGATGTTCCTGGTTCTGTTACATTATATAGGTAATTACCACTAGCTGTGGCTCCTGGGGTAGCTGTGTTTCCATTTTCAACTTTTGAACTAGTTGCTGTTGTGTAAGAACCACTCACTACTCTAGTTACTAATAATGAATCTCCTCCTTGTTGGAAATAATTATAAGCTGCTATTGATGTAAAGTAAGTGTACTCTGCACTTCCACTTTCTACTACAGCACCAAATTTATTTTTATATTCACTATATGTGGTAACTAATGTTGGAAGACCAACAGGACCTTTAACTGTGGGTCCTAATATTGCTGCTCCTGCTTGTACTGGTTGTGCTGATAGGAAAGATTGGTCTGTTTCGCTAGCTAATACACCTGGGGATAATAATACTTCTGCCATTTTCTACAAAATTAATTTTGTTTATAAATATTATAGAAATTTTTGAAAGTGCGGTTAAGATTTGATAAATTCACCATTTTCTAAATTTATAGTTCCTTCACCATATTTTTTATTAAGTTCATTACCTACCTTAACTTGTTTGTCTTCAAAATTTTCTATGTTTTGTTTTAAATCTCTTTTAAATTTTTCTAATGTACCTATTTGGTATTCTATTTGTCCTAATCTAAGTACAAATTCATTTTGTTCATTTTGTAACTGAGTTAAATTCTCTAACTCTTCTTTTGATAAAACTATTTTCTCCATGATTATAAATATTAAATGTTTATGTCAAAGTAAATAAAAAACTTAGGAAATCCAATTTTCTCTTAAAAAGCAGTTTGAGGGGGCGAGTATATTATCTATATGGAGAAAACCCCCTCAATTTTAAACTGCTTTAAGCTTCTTCATTTGAATTTATTGTTAATTGAATTTCAGCTATATTACTCTCATTATTTAATATGTCATCTATTATAAGTTTTTTATTATCATCAATACGAATTCTGTATCTATTTCCTGTTTCAGTCTCAAAAGTGACTCCTTTATTAGGAGCCAATATATTTAAATCAACAGGAATATTAGTTCCTTTTATTTTATATTCTTCATGTGATGCTTTAAGGTCTGCTATTTCTGATTTTAATTCAGCGATTTCATATCCAAGAGAAATCAGTGTTTCTCTATTTTCTTGGATGTCTTTATTTACTAAACTAAATTTTTTTCCTAAGAATTCTCCTAGATCAGATAATATACTCATAATACCCTTTAAAAATGTAACATTATTACATATAAATATTCAGGAAATTATGAAAAAAAAAGGGAAGACCTAAGTCTTCCCTGTATTGTTTTAATTGTATTAATTACAATTTTTATTATTTAGATGAATCACCAAAATTAAAATCTAAACCTATTTCAGTTTCAATTGTTTCTAGTGCTTCTTTTATTTGTTTCTTTTCTTCTGCAATGAAAGCTTCAAATGATTTACTTTCAGCTTGAACTGCTGCTACCATTTGCATAAATCCCTTAAATCCATGAGATCCATCCATCATTTGGATTACCTCTTCTTTAAGTGAATTTAAGAAACTAGCGTGAACTGCTTTTTCTTGTTCTAACAATGCTTGTGCTTCAGAAGTAGCAACACTTGATAAATCTTGTAAAGCACTTACAATACTATCAGCATCACTTGTATATGATTCTTGATTTTCTCTTACACGGTCTTGATGTGAAGCAAAGGCTGTAGTTTGAGAATTTTTAATAGCTAAAGCTATATCTTCTATTTTACTCATAATTTTTAATTTTTAAAATTTATAATTTAGTTTCCTATTATTAGCCTACTAGCGACTGATTTGCATCAATCTCATTATGGATTGCTTCCATTACAGCATCAATAGCTGATATTTCAGTTACATCTGCTCCATAGTTTGGATTAAAATTATCTAAGAATTGAGTTGTTGTTCCAAATCTGAATTTTACATCATCTAGCATTTCATTAGCTGCATTTTTCCAATCTGCTAAGTTTTTCACTACATCTGCGTCCATTTCATCAACAGTATCAGCTAACTCTTTTAGATTTCTTTTACCATTGGCTTTTTCATCCTCTGATAGGTTTACTTCTAAATCATCAATTACTTCAAATACTGTGTCTGTTCTGTCATTATTTAATTGACGAAAAGCTGCACTTGAATTTCTTATAGATAATTTTAAATCATCTATCATTTCATTTGCTTCAGTTATGTTTCTTGTAGGTGTACTATTAAACTCATTTCTAACTATATTATTATTACGATCTTGAGCTACTCTAATAGCATTACCTAAACTTTCTAAATTACTACTCATGTTTTTTATTTTTTAAGTTATATTAATGTTTAAGTTTATACTACACTGCATTATGAGCTGTGTAAGCTTTTATTACTTTTTCTATATGGCTAGGATCAATTAATTCACCAGTTTCATTTCTAGCAAAAGAATAAACAGCATTATACTCTTTATCACCTGCTGACCATTCATCATTTGCTCTATATCCATTACCTGTAGTCCAATCTTCATCCATTTTAGATAAAGCGTCTAAAATTAAACCAACTTGTCCATTTATTGGATCTATATCATCAGTAGTAGATTGTAGTTCTGCTGCAATAGTACTTAACATAGTATCTAATACTACTATAGTATTAGCTAATGAACCTATAGCATCTTGTAGTACTGGCATTGCTTTTTGTAGTCTGACTGATTCTCTGTTGAAAATCAAACTTACAGCTGCAAATCTATATTGAATACCTGATAATTGAATTCTGGCCTCCATAGCTTTTGCATGTGCATCCAAATATAATTGAAATTTAATAGCAATTTGCTCTTCTACTGTTTCAGCTTTATAAGCATCATATGCTGCTGCTTTTTCTTGTTCTCTAGCATCTAAAGCGGCTGTAGCTTCAGCTTTTGATTGATTATAAGCTGCTTTATCTGCTTCAAATTGAGCTATAATAGCATCAGCACTTTGTGTCATTTTGGCTAACGCCTTTACATAGCTTTCTCTATCAGTTGAACTATCCTCTTTAGCTGAGTTTGTTCTTTTTTGTAAGTCTACTAATTTTTGAGATGCGCTTCTAACTTTTTCAGCTCTAGTTTCTAATTCATAGAAATTAATTGATTGGTAGATACCTAATCTTCTTTCATTGTCATTAGCTACATTTTTATCACTATTATTTTTACCTACATGTCTAAGTAATAATTTAGATGATTCTATAGCCCATTGGTCTAATGATATATTTCCAGCATCAACCTCTGCTTTTAAAGCCATTTTACCTGCTACATAAGCATCATTGGTTAATACATATGATGAGCCATCTTCCATATCAGAATACCAAGCTACACCTTCTGCTGTTTCCATACCTCTCATATCGGTAGCTTTTTGCATAGTTTTAATTGTATTCTCAGCATGTGCTTTTGATCCTTCTTTAGCCTTTTTACTTTCCTCAACTGCTTTTGATACCAATTCTTCTAATTTATCAGCATATAAGCTTGCATATTCAGATGAAGCTAATTCATCAGATGTTAAAGTTCCAACTAAGTCTAACCAATCACCTAATTTTGTAGCGAATTCATCATGATCTGTCTTTTGAGTATCAGATAAAGTTACAATTAAATCCATTAATTGTTGTTGTTGATCTTCTTTTAAGCCTAAATTTCTGATAGCAGCTGGTAGAGTTTCATCTCCTTCACCTTCTTGATAAACACCATCAAATACCTTAAACATATCAACAACATTATTTACACCTAATTCTGATATTTCTTCAGCTTGAGTTGTTTTTAATGTTTTTATTGATTCTTTTATTTCTGCTAATTTACTTTCAGCTGTAGATACTAATTCTGCATTTAAATCAGTAAAGTGCTCATCAGATTCTCCTTTTATATCTTTGAAATCATCTGTTAAATAAGCACCAACTTGTTGACCTAATTTCATCAATGTAGTTAATTCTCCTGTATCACCTTCATCTAATGGATCACTTCCTAAAGTAATTTCATTAGCATCAGATACACCATCACCATCATCGTCAGTATCAGCTTCGTTTCCAATACCATCACCATCTGTATCTACTGATTCATCTGGGTTATATGGGAATGCATCATCTACATTAAGTACAGTATCACCATCAATATCATCATCAGCAAAATCTGGAGAGCCGTCACCATCTGTATCTACAGAATAAGCATATCCTTCAGCATCTATAGTTCTTACTTCAATAGAAGATGTATCTTCCATTCCTTTGATTTGATCTTCTATAAAAGGAACAGCATCACCTAATTCCTCAATAAGAGCCGTTACTCTATCTAGTTCTCTACTTAACTCATCAGTTGGATCACCAGCAGCTGTAGCAGCTTCTATAGCTGTTTTAAGTTCAGTTCTACTCGCTTCTGCATCTACTTTATCTTTTTTCAATTGCTCAAGTTTTCTTTTTACTTCTTGCATTTGAGATAAATTAATGATTCTAACCACTGGTTGATCAGCTGGAGCAACTACTTCTAGTTCACTATTATTAATTTTAGATGATAATATATCATATTGTTCACCTGCATTATCAATTCTTGAATTTAAGGCTTCTTTCTCACTTTCAACTTTTTCTATAATTTCTGTTTTTTCAGCAATAATAGCTTCTTTTTCAGAAATAATATCAGTTAATTCAGCTATACGTGCGGATAAATCTTCAATATCCTTTGTAAGTTGATCTGCTATAGCTTTGTATTCCGTCATTTCAGCATGAGATTCAGCTAATGCAGCTTCATGTGATGCTATATCACTGTTCACTGTTGCTAACTGTGTCTGTAAAGTCTGTCTTTCTTGATCAGTTAACTCTGGACTTTCAAGTTGAGATTCAATAGATAATACTTCATCTTTTTTAGCTGCGATTGATTCTCCAGCCACTCTTTTAGCTTGTTCAGCTTTATCAGCATTTGTTATAGCTTCAGCTTTAGCTACTTCTTTATCAGATTTATCTGTTTCTTTTTGAGCTTTTTCTGCTGTTGCTAACTCCAAAGCTTGCGTTTCCGCTGCTTGTGAAGCTTGAGCCTCATCTAATTGAGTCTCAAAAGATGCGTTAGTAGCTTCAGCGTCTGCTAAAAATGCTGCATGTGCATCTTTGATTTTTTCCCAATCTTGTTGGGTGATCTTTGTGTTGTAAGAGGATGGGTAGTATGGTGAACCATCTACTATTTCTCCAATAACATAAAGTTTATTTTTAAATATATCATATTTACTCATAATTATTGTTTTAATTATTAATTTATAATTTATTATTATTGTTTTAATACTTTTATTTGGGGAAACTTGCTATACGATTGTATAGCTTTATTACGATTATAAATATGAAATTTTTCTGGAAAGTTACCAGAATTTTGAAAAGAAATTATGAAAAGATCATAACTTTTTAATCACTATCTCCTGTCAAAATACTGATGAAATCTTGAACATCTTGGTCATCTAATCCACCTTGTCTTTCAAATTTTGTGGAATCAAATGTTAATCCAGATGTGTGAGTTTTTATACAATTATACATACGATTATCAGGGGCTATAACATCAGCTCCTGCTTTATAGAAAGTATTTGGAATCCAATCTGACAAAGATTTATTTAAACTTGGGGCTTGTTCTTCTATAACACTAATGGATATTTTAACTTCTAAACTTTTTGATCCTACACTATTAATTACTTCAACTCCTTCAAATGTTAGATAATTAACTGCCCCCGCTCTAAATTTACCTGAGTTTTCAAGTATTATAAAATTAGTGTTACCTTGAAGGAAGTTTCTATTCAATTCTTCTATACTAAACCCATCAATTTTTACAGCTGCTACACTAGAAAATAATCTAACATGTAATACTCTATTTTTAGCTATAGGTAATAAACCTAAAGAATGAAATTTATCTTGATAGTCTTGATAATGTTCTAGATTTTTTTTATCAAGAATTCTAAAATTAATTTCACCTTCTTGGTAAATTACTAATGTTTTTTCTTTTATTTGATTAGGGTTATACATTTAAATATAAATATTAAAAAATAAACCAACCTGTATTACCATCACTAACAATTGAGATAGATTCAAATTGATCATCTAAGTCTTCATAATTAGAATTCCCATCTATAGTATCTGATCCTTGACATTCTAAAGTTACTAAATTAGCAGCGGCATCCTGTGTTAATTTAAAAAATATTTGTCTACCAGGATATGTAGTAACATCAGGTAAATTTATTGTAACATTACCACTTGAAGGATTAATTAATACAAATTGCTCTGTTCCTGTTATTGTGTAGGGTGAATTTCCATTATTTATTGAAACTGTACCTGTGTTTAAAAATGAACCTATTATTGTAAATGATCCTGTTAGTATTTGATTATTTTTAAAATCATTAGAACCTGTTGTAGCATAACTTCCTGTTTTAGATTGTAAATCTATTATTAATCCATCATTAGTACTTATATTAGTCTCATTACTTGTTACTCTTGTTGAAAAAGAACCACTGTCTGATTTTAGGCCTGTTATTCTTGTGGAAAAAGAACCACTGTCTGATTTTAGGCCTGTTATTCTTGTGGAAAAAGAACCACTATCTGATTTTAAACCAGTAATTCTTGTACTAAATGAACCACTATCTGATTTTAGGTCTGTTATTCTTGTAGAAAAAGAACCACTATCATTTTTTAGATTTGTAACTCTAGTTGAGAATGAACCACTGTCTGATTTTAAACCTGTTATTCTAGTTGAAAAGGATCCACTATCATTTTTTAAACTTGTTATTCTATTTGAAAAAGAGCCACTATCTAATTTTATTCTTTCATCAAAACTAGAACTAACTAAGCCAAAAGCTCCAGATATGTCTGAGGATATTTGTGTTGAACTACTTATTGCTCCTTCAAATATACCTTGAAATTTTTTAGCTATAATATTTTTACTTGAACTAATATTACTTGAGGCTGTTATTGATGTTGTTAATATACCATCTGAACCTCCTATTCCTGATGAAACTTCACCTGTTGATGAAACTCCAAAATTTGTAGATACTATAGTTAAACTATCATCACCTGTATCTATTGTTAAAGGACTATTACCTTCTACATAACTAAAAGATCCTGATGTGGCTGTTATTTTTGAAGAAGTTATATCTCCACTAACATTAATATTTCCTGATGCTGTTACATTATTTAATAAATTAATAGGGTCAGTTACATTCCCTATATTAATTCCATTATTATAGTCTACTGCTAATTTATCTTCTACATATAACTGCTTTGCAAATATATTATTACTAGAACTTATATTTGAAGCGGTAATACTACCAATAAATTCAGATTTTTCTTTAACTGTTAAATTATTTCTTATTGTAAAATTATCAGCGGAAGAAGCAGTATCAGCATATGAGGATGATATTTCTTTTACAATTTCATGAGAAGCTGATAAAGCATAACTAGCTGATATTGAAAAATCAGAGTATGAAGATGTTAAGGCATAACTAGATGATTCAGATGATCCACCCCCTCCACCAGTATTTCCACCTGGGCTTATTGTAATACTACTATCTACAAATCTAACTTTATCTGCCATTTTAATTTTATTAATTATAAATATTATCCAGTTGATACTTTTGGGATACCTCCATCATTCCAAATTACACCTTCTATTCCTGGATCTGAAGTTGGTAAGGAACTTAATGATACATTCGCAGGTGGTGATGGTTGATTTGGAAAAGTCATAGCTGGATTATTTAGTCTAGCCCCTCCTAAAGTTTCTCTACTTCTTCCATCAGGAGTTGTTGTAGGATTTGCTTCAAATATTTCTGGGTTTGATGTAGTTTCTATTCCAAATATAATTTTAGATTTATCATTATATTTTTTAATAGCTTTCATATCTTTTTGAACTACATCAGGGACTATATATCCATACATTTTTATTTCAAATGTACCTCTTACTAATCTTTCTTGGCTTTGTTGTAATTCATTCACTGTTGTAAAATTATCAATTCTAGCTCTAAATTTAAACCTTTCAGGATCACCCCAATATGAATCAGAAGCATAATTTATTGCTTCTATAATCTTATTTAATTGCTCAACATAATAGGTTTGCACAATGCAACTATAAGTTAAATTAACATAATCAGGTACTACATTGGCTATATATTGTTTTGTAGGAATTCTATTATTTAATAAATTAAAATTACTATAAAAATCTTTTTCATTATATGATTTTTGCCATGATGTATATAAATTAGGTTCATTTGAATCTAATTTTCTAGATAATGATCTATTTTTTTCTAATGAATCTCTTTTAAACATAATAATAGGCATCATTATAGCACCTTTTTTATCTCTGTAATATGCATCTTTTTGAATTGATTTCCATCTTTCTGGGGAACCATATATGATGGGTACTGGTATTCTTTCTCCATTTTGTATTACAAAAGGCCTAATAACATTTTCAAAATAATACATTATAGACTCATCTATATCTTTTATACCAACTGAGAAAGGTTTAGTATCATCATCTTTAAAGGACATTTTAGTAGACCTATTAAAGGGTATGTTAGCTTCATTATTTGGTGGATATTGTGATCCTTCTTTGGCATCATTAGGATTGCCATATTGAGCATCATAAGGAGTTTGTAAATCCTTTGATATTTCTCTTTGAGATTTAGGTACAGGTTTTCTATATCTTTTAGCCATTGATTCTTCCTTTTTCTAATTGTACCTTATCAATTGGGGTATAATGTGTTTTACAAATAATAGATAAATTACTACCAAAATTTTCTAGTCCTGGATTTATTGGATTTTCAGCATAATTGTAATCTGGGTTTTTACCTACAAAATATTGGTTGCCTACTATATCATCTACTTCATAGTAACCTCCATAATAATATATTACATCTCCTACTTCAGGAACTAAATCAGCTCCATAATAATCTCCTTGGTCAAATTCTTCATTAAAATCTAAATTTCTTTGCAATAAATCATCGCGTAAAAACTTAAAATCAACATTCCTATAATATCTTACACCGAGTTCATCATCTGGATATTCTTGTGGTTGATGTGTTATTAGACAGCTTAATATAATACCTCTATAATAATATTTAGATCCAGCTGCTTCACCATATAAGTTAACTTTAGTTTCTTCTAATTTATATTTATAGTATATACATTCCTGAGAAATAACATCACTTATTAATTCTCTATTTACATGCCTAAATAGGCTTATATCTCTTTGACCTCCGTATAAAGCCATCTTATCCTATAAAAATTGTGTAAGGAACTTTATTTAGTTCTTTTTCTAAATAATCTCCTTCTAATGATCTTCTTTCTAATAATTTATCTCTAGAAGTATCATCAAAATATGTTCTTAATCTTTCTATTAAAGCATTTTTAGTTTCTGTAGCTGAGGATAATAAATCAGCTTGATTTAATGTTACTTCAGCATCTGGTATTGGAACTGTAGAATATTTTCCTCTTATATACCCTAACATTTCTTTACATATAGCTAAAGCATATTCAAATATCCATTGTCTACCTATTGAATTTATTTCATTATAATTTGGGTTTGTGAATGGAACTTGTGATACATTTGTTACTTTATTTATACCATTCCTATATGGATTTTGTCTTTCTGAGTCTTTTATATATTCAAAACTCATATAACCACAATGTCCTCCTTTAAAATTGTTACCATAAAATTCACTACCTTGAGGAATTGGGAATATTTTTAAGTTATTATTTATTAATTCAAATGAATAATTTGATCTTCTAATTTGATCATTTAATTCTATAGCTTGCATTACTTGCATGTCATAGTTTAAGGGCATCATTAAAAAATTAATTGCAGGTGAATAACTACCCCAACCAAATGAATCCATCATATCAATCATTCCTGTACCAGTACCTGCAAAAGGATCAAAATATCTTGTTATTGCCGGTGGTGCCTCATAAAATACTCTTTTTATTTCTATATTATCATCTGGTGTAATACTAGCACTAGCCTGGGCCCAAGCATTCATATCATATGTTTGTTGACCTGCTTTTAATTCTATAGAGCCTGAATACCATGTTATATCACCTCCTACTCCTGCTTCAGTTCCATATTGATCTGATATTCTAACTATACCTGCCATATTAGGAACTATTAATTGGTCATTAGATTCTATTATAGTACTTGATCCCCCTAAAGATAGATAATTTTCTCTTACTTTATAAGCGTATAATTCATTTCCATAAGTTGTTATAGCTTCTTCAAAAGCTGTATAAAATGAACCTGATTGAAGTTCTATATCAGTTAAAGGATATCCTAACCTTCTAGCACAAAAATCAGCTACTTTATCAGCGTCATTTTGAAAATCTGTTTGATTATCATAAAAACCAAATGGAGTTTGGCCTGCAGCGAAGTTTGACGTACCCGTCCAAATAGGAATATTCATAGTGTTTTATTATAAATATTATACTATTTAATAAATGTAAATTTATTATTTAAGCTTGGGGGTTGAAATCAATATTAGCAAATACACTACCAGATGAAGCATCAGCATCTAATATAGTTCCAAATGGTGCTTCAGGTCCAAATTTATTCTCATTTAATGCTGTTCCTTCTGGTAAATTTGTTCCTTTAAATTCTCCCACATATAATTTAGCCCCGATATTAGCTAAAGGTGTAGTTGATGTATTAGAACTTCTTACTTGAATTTGCCATCCTGGTCTTTGAGATGATCCATCACTTGAAAAATAAAATTTAACATATCTAGCTCCAGTATCATAGAAGAAGTTACTTCCTGAGTATCCTCCTAACGGCATAGTGTTAGCTCGAGTTAAATCTCTTGGTAAAATATAACCAGGAGATGCATTAGCACTATTCCAAGTCCCACTACCATTAAATGTAGAACTCCAAGCTGGGCTTGAGTTTGAGGAGGCATTCATCCAAGTGAAAGAAGCATTAGCAAAGCTTATCCCATTATTTGAAGTTGTTATACCTAATCTATCATACATGCTATATGTTGAATGTTCAAAAGACATAGAATCAAAAGACAACTCAACTGTATTTCCTGCTAAGGCATCAAATAATATCTCATAAGTTTCTCCAGCTGCATAATCACTGCCAGTACCTCCAGAATCTGTAAATAATACTGTAGCTCCAGCTGCTAAATTAAGTTCTGATTCTGTAGTATCATCATCTAATTTTACAAGACTTGGGGCTGTTGATCCAGTATTAAATGCCACTGTTGTATTTCCTGATGTTAATACTAATACAGAGTCATCTATAGAGGCTGTTTCTAATGATATACCAAGAAATTCATTAGTAGCTGAAGATGTTGTAGCTAAAACAGCATATGTTTTTCCAGTAGAGGCCTCAACTTTTCTAGCTAAGGGTTGCCCGCATACAATGGATTCAGAAGCTATATATCTAGCTGATGGTCCATAACCTATTATACTACTACCTGTTATTTCTTCTTTTTGTCCTTGAGTAGTAGCTAAAAAAGTATAATCTTGTACAACTCCAAAAGGGGTAATCTCAAACGTATTACCACTTTCATCTGTGACAATCATTCCACCTCTAGCTACTAATTTTTCATTATCTTCTGTTGCCATTTGTTTTATTTTAAATTCCTCTTGCTATAACTTTAATTTGGTATTGTCCTGTTGTATCTTTAGACACTAAACGAGCATTCCCATTTTTTATATCTACTTTAAATTTTAAATTCTTTGTGCTATTGCCTCCAATACCCCGTGTTGAAAAATCATTATAAGCTACCCTAGGTGTTTCTGAGGCTATTTCCCATATAGATTGTACTGTACCTGCCCTACCTGTAAAAAAGTCACCTGATCCACTAGTAGCTACATAATCAAAAAATGCTCCATTATATGAACCTGTTGGTATTCTAAAGTAATATTGTAATGTATTTGCTGCTGTTGATGAGTTTACCTCAGTACCATAAAAAGCATTATTAACTTTTAAAGTATCATATGTGTTAGCTCCTGATTCAGATATTGTTAATGATCCGGTTATTACAGCATCTCCAGTAAAGGGGAAAGTTCCTCCTGTACCCCCAGAATTATTAACTGTCACAACTCCACTACCATTATCAGTAACTGTTCCATTATTAAATTTAATAGTATTAACATTAGAAACTGATGGAACACCATCTTGTTCTGTAACTGTTAAAGATGTGCCTGATCCTCCTCCACCTTGATATGAACCAGTATGGTAAACTTGACCTGTTGAAGTATCAATAACTAAAGTTTTAAAACCTGTATCACTATTATTAGAAGCACTAAAAAATAAATCACCACTTGAGCTTATATTTGAAGATGTTATACTAGTTATAGTAGCTCCAAACCAAGGTTCAGATTGGGTTCCTAATTTCTCACTATTTAATCCTGTAGGTAAAAAATTACTTGATATTCTAGATGTAAATGATACTGAATCAGCTGTTGAATTACCAAATGTTACTTGGTCTTTAAAAAATGATCTACCATCTACTATGAATATAGATGAGTTACCTGATCCACTTACTGTTAATGAACCTGTTATTTTAGCATCTCCTGTGAATGGAAATGCTGTAGCAGGAGGTAAATTTGTTAAACCTGACCCATCCCCTATAAAATTAGAAGCTGAGATATGACCGCTTGCACTTATATTTGATCCTGTGATATCAGCTTTAAAATGAGGTTTTGCAAAATCAAAATCATAGGCGGGTAATAACATTATTGGATTACCACTAAATAAGGAATGAGGTTGAGCTTTTACTTCTGTATAATGTTGATTACTTGATTCACAATAAAATCTTGCATATGATTGAGCTCCATCATTTTTAATTTCTAACCCACCACCTTCTATTAAAATATCTCCAGATGCTGTGAAATTTAAAGAAGATATATCTCCACTTGCACTTATATTTGAGGCAGTAATATTAGATAATATCGCATCACTGCCAGATACAATAACTTTTTTCCAATTTGGCATAATACTTTTTTATTGTGGTTGGTTACTCAATACGAGCCCACTTCCCGAGGGCCAACAATTTATAATAAATATCAACCTCTATTTAGAGGATTTACGTTCTTTTGAAGTTTTTTGTTCTTTTTTTGGAGGACCTTGTTGGATATTATGGATATGTGTTTCTACTTTTTCTTGTAATGCTGCTAATAGCTTAGCTTCTGATCCTTTTATTGTTACTGTTTCTAGACCTTGTCTTAAAACAGTTAATTCTGTAATATTAAACATAACTATTGATTTTGTAAACTTTTATATTGATTTTGAAGTTTAATAACTAAGTTGTATAAAGATTCTACATCTTTACCTTGAAAACTACTGTCACGAACCATTTTCATTAAAACTTCAATTTCATCAGATGTTAATTGATTGTTTTGTTTTGGTTGTACGACATTTGAAGAGGATTTTTTTCCTGCTCTAAGCCCCATACTTAAAAACTTTTTTAATTTTAAAACTATTGACAATAAATATAATACAAAAAATTTGCTAATCCAAATTTATTTTAAGCATAAATCCAAATTCCATCACCTGAATCAACAAATATATTACCTTTTTGTTTCATTTCTGCTGAAGTAACATTTGCCACATTTGGATCTAGTGCTGTTGAAGCTGATGTTAATCCCATAAATCCAGCTGCTGTAAAATCTCCTGTAGCACCTGCATTAAAAGATGATGTCACTGCCCATCTACTACTAGCGTCTTGATAACCAAATAATTGGCCCTTATTCTGTGTACCTGCTGTTTGTACAATAAGACCACCTTGATCACCTGCTGTTGATCCTGAATTTAATAGAATATATCTATCTTTAATTAGTAGTGTTTCTTCATTTTGGAAAGAAGCAGTACCTGCTACCACAACATTACCATTGAATGTTGTTGTATCAGTGACTGTACCAACAGTAATAGTATTAGTACCTTCTTGAATTTTAGAATCTACAAATGCAGCTCCACTCCATTTAACTAATTTTTCTGTTGTTAAGGCAGCAGCTCCAGAAATTGATACTGTTTTTGCTGAACTACCATTAAATGAGAAATTTGATATGCCTGAAGGGGCAGTTCCTTGAGTTAAAGCAGCTGTTGTTGAAGCACCTGTTACTCCTGTTAAACTTGATCCATCACCATCAAATGATCCTGTAAATGAGCCTGTAAATTTGTTATCAGCAAGTGTACCTAAAGAAGTAGCAATTTTAGCTGTTGTTACCGCTTCATCTTTAATATTTTCTGTTTCAACTGAATCTAATGCTAATTTATCATGAGTAACATTCAAATCAGTAATTTTTACTGTTGTTACAGCATCAGCTGCTAATTGAGCAGTGTCAATACCTAAAGGTGTTACTTTAATACCAACATCAGCAATAGTTATGGTAGCTTGTGAATCTGAAGAAGAAACAGCAAATGTAGTACCTGTACTTCCATCAAAGTCATTACCACTTAAACCATTACCTCTTGTTAATGTTCCTGTTGTTGTTCCACTACCACCAATGGCTCCTGAACCTGTTACATAGAATTCTCCATCTGAACCTTGAATTAATACTTTAGATGTTCCTACTGAACCTGGAGCGGTTCCAATATTTGATCCTGTTATACCTGCAACCTCAATTTGACTTCCTGAGACGAGAACTTTTTTCCAATTTGCCATTTTTGTTTAATTTTAATATTTTGTTATAAATATGTTACTTTTTTTTTCTATTGTGATCCTATCCACAAATTTGATGAGGAATACATTATTCCTCCATTTTGAACTGTTGGGGTTGATGAAAAGTCACCTAATACAACAACACCATCATTATTAATTTTGAATGATTCTAAACTAGCACTTTTTACTAAGAAAAAATCAGATGTAGATGAACCTGTTATTTGTAAACTACCACTTAATTGAGTTAAACCTGATGGTTCTTTAAATATTAATCTAGCGCTACCCCCAAAACTTCCAGCACTATTAAATTGTATTGAATCATTTGGAGTATCAGGATTACCTGACCCACCTCCAAAATTACCAACATATTGATATACTGTTAATTTATATGGAGTTGTATATCCTCCTCCTGGGTCTTGAATTGATAATATTCCTGTTTGATAATCAAATATCCAATCAATATTATCTGTAGCAGGTACTACAGCACCATTAGCATCTTTTAGAATTGCTGTATATCCACCTCCGTATTTGTCACTTATAAAATTTCTTTGAAGTAAATTTTCATCTATAGTACCTCTATTAATAGTTGTACCTGGGGTAAAACCAGACCCACTAGCAAAATAGAATACTGATGTTGTGAATCCAACTAAAGGTGATAAAGTAAATTCAGTATATAACTCAGCTACACCATCTGTAACTGCTGTTGCTGGAGTTGAGGATACAGTACTAGACCAAACCTCTCCCATACTCATATTAATGGTATTTGCTCCAAATTCCTCGAAAAATTTCTTGGTATTTGTTGTAAATTCCTTGTTTATGAGGGCTCTAAACGACTTATTTATTTTAGTATTATCTGATAGGGCCATATAGGTTTTATTTTCTTTTTATAAATATCTTAAGTTGTTATACTTAATTGGTTTAATTGTTTTGTTTCATTTACATCACTGTATTTAATTAATAGTATTAATTGTCCTGAGGCTCCTACAACAGTATTAGTACCAAATGACCAACTTCCTGCTAATGGACCTACAGATCCTACTTTAATACCAAAAACATCAGCTGTACCTCCTGGTACTGCTACTCCACTTGCTGCTACACTATTAGCTTGAGCTCTACCAAAATCATATATTTTAGAAGGAACTCCTGCTGTAATATCTTCAGGTCTAACTATAATCATTTCTAAATCACCTCCTGATCCCCAAGCACTAATTGAACTAAATACATTAGGACTATTATTAAAATCAAAATTACCACCTGCTTGACCATTACTATATCCAGCAAATGTTCTATAAAAATATTGTGCTCCTGTAAAACCACTATAGTCACCAGTATTACCTGTTATTAATCTACCATTTTGAACTTGTAAATTTGTATTTGTTAATGTTGCACTTGGTGTCCAAGCAACTTGAGTAAATCCTGTATCTCTTTTATCCTCATCTAAGAATTTTTCTACAGTATTTGTAGACTGTGCTGAAACATATGAGTTAATTTTATATGTTGATATATTAAATGAAGGTGATGTAACATTACTTTTACCTGGTTTAGATACTGTTAAAGTAGCTGTTGGTAAAGATTGTCCTGAGTTTATGTTGGCTGTTAGGTTTAAATCTTTTGTAAAGTTTAAAGTATCATTAAATTGTGGTGTATCTCCACCTGTTGTACCTCCTGATGAGTTACTAAAATAACTAGAAGCCCAAGTAACATTACTTATTTGATAAACAGGATTAAACATATTATTTGCTACTCCAGGTATTGTAAATGTAGCTGTTTTTAAATATTGTATTCCACTTAAATAGTTAAATGTAGTAGATGTTTCTGTAACTGTACCTGGTATGACAGTTTGGTTAGGATAGTGAGTTGTATCACCTACCCAAAATAAGTTTTTATCATTGGTTTCTCCTGCTCCATTATCAGCTAGAATTTTATATTGGTATGATCCAGTATTATTTGAATTTAAATTTTGTTCTATTTGAGCGTTTACTTTAACCCAAAAAGTTTCATATTGAGCTATTGATGTTATATTAATTGGAAGTGTTGGTCCAATACCATTTGTTAAAGGGCGGTTTGTTAAAACTGGGGATGTATTCCTAAATTTAACACTAGCTGTAACTCCTCCTTCTAATGTTCCAGCTACTCTATCACTATTTTTACCACCTCTAAATATTGTTGTTTCATCTGGGGTCTCTAAATCAAAATTTCCAGCTTTAATAAATGGAGCTGATTGTCCTGCTGTATAACCATTTTGATACCAATGATCTGAAGTTAATCCATAAGCTAGTAATCCACTATATTGAGGGGTACCACTTAATAATAAATTTTTTCCTGTTAATGTTCCTGCTTTAGGAGGGGCTAAATCTAAAAATGCTTCACTAATTTCATCTATAGCATTTGCTAATGAAGTAGCACTTGTAAATGTATCAAAAAAACCATCTGTATATCCTCCATCAGCGGGTTTTCCTATATTAATAGATTGACCACTAGCACTAATTGGAATTGGTGTTGATCCTGATACTATTAATGAACCAGTGATCTCAGCTTCTCCTGTAAAAGGAAAACCTGAACCTCCATCAGTATTTTCAGCGTATGAAGCAGTTAAAGCATATGAGCTTGAAATAGCATCTTCAACATATGAGGCACTTTCAGCTAATTCAACATAAGATGCAGATTGGGCATTTTCAACATATGAGGCACTTTCAGCTAATTTAACATATGAGGCACTTTCAGCTAATTCAACATAGGATGCTGTTTGAGCATTTTCAACATAAGAAGCAGTATCAGCATAAGAAGAGGATAATTCTTTAATTATTTCAAATGATGCTGATATAGCATATGAAGCTGATAAAGCGTATGAAGCACTTAAAGAGTTATTAGCATATGAAGCTGATTGGGCTAACTCAACATAAGATGCAGATTGGGCATTTTCAACATAGGATGCTGTAGAGGCTACTCCTGATAGTGATCCAGTTATACCATTTGTCACTATAAATGAACCTGTAACTTGTAAATCATTTGTAGTGGCAAAAAATGAACTAGTTTGTTCAAATATACCACTTGTAGCTGATCCTGTATCTATAATTACTTCAAATTCATCACCATTTCCTTTTGTAAATGTTAAAGTATTTAAATCTGCTGATGCTGTTGTTAATAATGAACCTGTTGGAGTACTGCCTGGTCCTGGAGGTCCTGGAGGTCCTGGGGGTCCTGGAGAACCTTGTGGGCCCTGTGTGATAATGTCAACAATTTCAGTGGTTTGTTGCGTTATATCAACATTAGTATGTTTGGAGTCATCATTAACAGTAATTATATTATCTGCTTTCTGAACAGTTACTTTATTTGGACTGTTTGGATTTACATTTAGATCACTCATTGAAAAGATTTATTAAAAACTTCCTAATGTTATATTTTTAGATAACTTTACTACTCCTTCTAAAAGTCTTGTTACTGTGGCACAATCACCACTACCTGTTGCTATTTCTAAATCATATAAAGCAGCATCAAATGTTAATTGAGATGAAGAAACAGCTGTTAAGTAAATACCAATAGAGCCTGATGTAGGTGGTAAATCAGCGTCTAAACCCCCTGATCCGCTAAAATTCAAACCAGTACCACAAGGTCCTAAACTTGAAGATAAAGTCAAATAAACAACATCAGAAGCAAAAGTAGGTCTAAATTGCATTCTAGCTTGATATCCTGTTAAATCTATTGGAGTGGAGCCTGAGTCTTTATACTGAATAGCAAAATCAACAGTAGCTCCTTGTTCTATTGTAAAATCATATTTTCCAGCCGCCATATACTTTTAGTTATAAATATGAAAAAAAATAATTAGAATAAAAAAAGACCTGACTAAAAAGCCAGGTCTAATTTTTTGAAAATTATGTTGTTATTTTATTATACGAAGTTTAACCCGCTAACAAATACTCTACCATAGAATTCTGGTCTGATCATCTTCTTAGCATATCTCGTTAATAGACCTTTTCTTGGTGTGAAAGTGTCTGGATCATATACTAATGGAGTCATAATCAACGGAATATATGGAGCAAATACAGCACCTGTTTCTAGGAACTGATTACCTCTATATCCCATAAGGATTGTACCTTCAGTCATGTATGGGTTTTTATAAACATCATATCTGCTGTTCATTTGACCCATTTTCTGGATACCGAATGCAAATTTTCCTTTTGAAGCATCACCATCACTATTTGAAGCAAATCCTGGGATTGATTCAATGATAGTAGCTACAGATGGAGATATCACACAGAAATTAGCACCACCTCTAAGAGTTTTCTGGTGAATTTTGTTTGATACTTTTTGCATTTTAGTTCCTAATGTTTGGAACCATTGTCCTTGAGAATTGAAGAAATTTAAATCTTCTGACCAAGCTGATTTATCAGCGTTAAGTCCTGAATTGTTTTTAGCATTCCAGTACTCATCAGCAGCTGATGCATCTTGGATCAACATATCTAAAATTTCTAAATCAATTTCCATTGAAATATACTCACTCATGATAGAAGTTAATTCTGCTTCAGCATCTAGTGCTTGGTAAGCATTTAAATCTTGAGCGAATTCTGGTGTCCATTGTGCTTTTAACTTTCTAGTCTTAGCAACAATTGGCTCAGATTTCATTTTCACATCGATAGATGGAATTGCTAATGTAGTAGCAGATTGTTCATTTGGATAACCTGCACCTTCAGCATCTTCGAAATCACCTCTGTGATCTGGAGTTGGTTGTTGGTTGTATAATACTTCAATAGTACCATCAGCTACAGAACCAGAATTTACTACCATGTAGATTAAATCTGCACCTGCATCATATTCAGTATATTGTGGAAGTACGTCAGCTTCAGAACCTGAAATTGTAAAGGCTCTAACACCCTTCTTGTCAGCTCTTGGTAAATCACCAGCTGGGAAAGATACAGTAGCATAAACATTTTCAGCAGAAATAGAAGCTGATAATTCAGCTGCATAATGTACAGATTCCCATGAAGTTACACCACATGTAGCTGTAGATGAAGCTGAGAATTGGTTAATTGAATATCCAAATCTACCAGCACCATATAAACCATCAGTTGGGTTTTGATCAGCACCTGGGTTAGTATTACCATACATAGAAGCTGGGCTTGAATATACAGCACCTGGTCCACCGAAATCAGTTTCTTTGGCTTGACCATATTGGAAATCTAAGAAAAATACAAGACCTGAAGGTAAGTTCATTGGTTGAACGCTAACAAATTCTTTTGCTGCAATCTGACCAAATACTTTTCTTACCATTGGTAAAGCAACACCTGCCCATTGAGCACCTGCACCACCAGCAGCAGCGAAACCACCCTGATCAGTTTGAGATTGCTCAACAACTAATTGCTTAGCCTGGTTTTCTAGAATTAATGACATGTTATTCTTGTGAATTTCACTGTCCATTCCTTCTAAAAGTCCTGTTTTTTCCCATTTTGACGCTAGTCTAGCTGCGTCACTCTGCATGTTTTTCCAACCTTGCGTAGAGCTTTCTAATAGAGAATTTAATTGACTCATTTTATTTAGTTTTTAATTTATAATTTATTTTAAACCTGCCAATTTCTTGAATCTAGCCACCATTGGGTCAGTTTCAACAATTGGGTTTTTAGTGTTTTTAAAGTTGCCTGTTACTTTTGAAGCAGAACCTAAAGATTCTTTAATAGTATTTTTCTTTCTTTTTAAACCTTCATTTAAAGTTTCAAATACTAATTTAGTTTCTTTTACTGTAGTAGCTTTATCAAATGCTCCTAATACTTTCACTTTTTCACTTTCAGTTAAGCTTTTAGCTTTAAAGATTTTATTAGTGTATAACAATTTAGCATTTAACAGGTTAACTTCATTTAACGCTATATCTTTTACTTTAATACTTTCTTCTAAAGCTTCGATTTTAGCATTTGCTTCTTCTAATTCTTTAGAGTACTTTTCTTTGTAAACTTCAGCGATTGAATTGTTATCCATTGCTTCTTCAGTAACTTCTTCTTCTGTAACTTCTTCTTCTTCTTTTTCTTCAGTGATTTCTTCGTCTAGTTCAATTTCTTCAGTTTCTTCAGTTTCTTCTGTTTCTTCAGTTTCAACTTCAACATCTGAGTCTTCGCCAGCTTCTAATTCACCTGCAGCAACCATATCGGCTATAACATCTTCGATAAACCCTTTAAGGTCTTCATCAGTCATATCTTCAAGATCTAGTTCTTCTTTTTCATCTTCTTCGCCTTCTTCTTTGCCTTTTTCAAATTCAAATTTGTCTACATCGGCACGTTCAGCTTCAGATTCATCTTCAGTAACTATTTCTTCTTCATTAACTGATTCTTCCTCATTTAATTCACCTTCGATTTCTTTTAATATTTCGTCTAGATCAAGTTCTTCTTCTACCTCTTTCTTTTTATCCATTTCTTCTTCAATTTCATCAGATTCTTCCATTTTCTTTTTGGATTCTGTTCCATCTTCCTCTCTTGGTGGTCTAGTACCATCTTCTTCTCGAGGTGATGAAGACATTTCTTCTTCTAATTCCATTTCTTCTAACTTTGCAGCTAGCATAGATTTTAGTTGAGGTGTAAAAGCTTCTTCTAGAGCTGCTTTTGCATTTGCGATAGCTGTTTCTTTAACGGCTTTAGCATCAGCAATAGCTTCTTTGAGAATGTCTCTTTTTGCCATTATTCCTAAATTTATTTTATTGTTGGGAAAGTACGTTTATTATGAAACGTAATAGATTTTATTTTTTGTTCATGCTATATGTCCGGAGGGATAGCATATTCAAATATAAATATATGAAGATTCTTAAAAGTCGTTAGAATATAGGACAGTTTCCGTTTGCACATAGTATTTCTGTTACTATGCTATTTGCTTTTGTGTAAGGGTTTATAATATTTTCTTTACCTTCTTTTAATGTCATATATGAACCTGGATTAGATGGTGTTGAAACAAAATCCCAACATAGTAATTCAAAATCATCTTGCACTTCCATTAAATCACCTTTTTGTTCTAGTGAACCCATTCCTCTAGATGATACACCCACTGTGATACCACTATCTATTAGTGCTTTTAAAATGTTTCCTGATGGTGTAGGTAATATTTCTACGGTACCCATTATATTTTTACCATCCCAATTTATGTCTTTAATATTATGTGAAACATTTTTTAAGTTAACTACTTGAGATTCAGGATGATCTAACTCACCACATGCTCTATTTTGGTTAACTAATTCCATGTACTTATCTATTTCCCTTTTCCATAATTCTTCAGAGTAATATCTACCATTACCATTTTCAACTTCACAAGTTGCTAGTATACCATGCACTAAAGGATTACCTCTTTCAGACATTTTACCTTCTGATAGTAAACCTTTAGATGGTTTAAATAATTGAGTTTCTATAAGTACTTGTTTCATATTATTATGATGTTGAATGACCAATTAATTTTTTAATTAGGTTTAAATCAGAATCTCTACCTAATGCGTTTTGAGATTGAATAACAAAATATTCTACAATATCACTAGCATCAAACTCACGTATTTCTTCATCTGCAAATATTGTTTGAACTGCATCTTTAGCATCTTCTATACTATTATAAGCTACCATTATTTCATCTATAAGAGTTTGGAGTGCACTTTGGGGCATTAAACCATCTAATCTTTGAAATACTTCAGGTCTAATGTTTTCACTAATATCATCTTCTTCAAGACCTATTTTTGCTAATTCTTCAGCTCCTCTTTTTAATTTATCACTCATTGGTTCATCTTCATTCAAACCAAAAAAATCCATGTAATTTTGAGATGTAAATCCTGTACCTGTTACAATACCTCCAGCCATTGTTATATTATGTTCCTTAAGTTTACCATATCCTGATGATTTGTATTCACCTTTTGGTTCTTCTGTTTCACCTAAACTAGGAGCTTCATCAGTGTAACCTAAATCTTTTTCTCCAAATTGTCCATTTTTAGTATAAAAAATAGGATCTTTGGCTAAGTTTTTATAAACAATTTCTAACAACTCATGATCATCTTTTCCTTCATTTTTAGAATCTTTCAATTCACAATAATAACCCATTTGAACTTGACCAAAGATCATATTATTAGGTATTTTTTTATCTTCATAGTCATAGCTATGGTCTTGAATTTCTTCTACTTCTTTTGATGTTTTTTTCTCTTCAGCTTTTACCTCAGCTTCAGCTAGAAATTTTTCAAAAGCATTTTCAAATCCTTCTTTTTTTCTTTCAATTGGATTCCCAACCATAGGGGTACCAATAAAATTTTCTGAAATAATATTTTTGGATTTTAATATTTTTGACGCTTCTGTGAATGTAGCGTTATTTTTGATAAGGTGTGGAAACTGTCTTTTAGCCTCTTTAAGGAAAACACCTTTATGACCTTTATCTTCTTTAATTAATCTATATTGTTCTGTTAATGTTTTCATTATTCGCTTTGTTTTAACATTTTTGTTATATCATCTAATAATTCACTTATCATATCTGTTGAATATACTACAGCATATGATCCTGGATTTTCATTATAGTATTTTATTGTTTCATTCTTAGCATTTGATAAAAGTGCTGAAATGGAATTTACTTTTTCTTCTACTTCATCAAAACCACTAATTCTTCCTTTTTGCATATCATTAAATTCAAATAACTGTTTTATATCATAACTTTTAGGTTTGATTTTTGGAACAGGTTTGAATCCTAATTTATAATAATAAATATTAGCAGCTCCTGTGGATTTCTTATTTTTATTAAAAGCAAAAGGAGTTGAATATCCTATACCTTCACCTTCATCAATTTCTTCTTCTTTTAATCTTAAAACCCTTTCATATTCTTCAGGGTAATTTTTTCTAATGTGAGTTCTGAATTTGTTAAAAATATTACTTAATTCATCAGCCAATTTATCTAAAGCTATATCGTCTTTAGCTTTACCTGTTTGTTCTAAATCTCTTAGGAAATTCTTTGCTTGTTCTAATTCATTGTATGTTGAAGAAAAGTCAGCTACACTTTCTACATCCCAGGTGATAGTACCTGTAGTATCATCAATATCTGTTACTGTAGATTGTTTACCACTTCTAACTTCAGTATCACCAACTTCTATTTCTTTAAGCTTGAACCTGTACATTTTTTAACTCCTCAATTAGATCATAATATTGTAATAGGTTAGTTAGATCATCATCTTTAACCTTTGATGTTTTACTTAATGTAGGTAACATCTTAATAACTTCATTAACTTTTATTTTAGTTATTTTATCAGAAACTTCATTATTTAATCCTTCTAATTCTCCTTTAATTTCATTAACTTTTAGATTATGAAATTCTCTTAATTTAGGAGTATTATCAATTGATGTAATTAGTTCTCTTAAAATTTCTTTTTGACTTTCAAGTAAATCCTCGTATTTGTCATTAAATTTGTCTAATAAAACTTTAGTTGTTAAAATTCTTAAATCTTTATCATATGATTTAAATTCTTCAAGTACATTTTCTTTAACTTTTTCTTTTTCAATTTTAGCAGCTGATAAATGTTCTAAAATTGTAATTTTATTATCTATAACTTGTTGAGCGTTTTTAGGAGTCTCTTGAGAAAAACTTTCTATTAAAGTATAAAAGGCTGCTTGAATTTTATAATGAGGCAATTTGTGAGAGAAAAATTTAGTAACATCATAATGTTTTTTAATTTCACTAATTAGATTGTATTTTTGCCTTTTTAAAGCTTTTCTATTTAGGTGTTTTGAAGATTCTAATAATGTACTTAAAGTAACATCAGCTTGAGTTTCTGTTATATTTGTCTTTTTAAATAAAGTCTCATATAATTTATACTCTCTTCCTAACTCAGTTTTAACAAAATATTCTTTTAGAATATTACTCGCCCTAGAATCTTCACCATTTAAGGTATCAGTAGTTATTTGTCTTACTAATAATTCAAAAAGAATTCCAGTGTTCTTATACTTTGAATGCTTAACGCTCATTCCTTTATGTTTAGTTTATTATAAATATATAAAAATTTCTTACTCTTTCAACTGTTTTTCATCAAGCAGATTATTTTTCTTTTTATCCTGTTCAAATACCAAATGTTTTTTAGTACGTTGTGGGGTAGGAGCTTTTTCTAACATATTCAAAGTTTCTAAAGCTAATGGAGAACCACCTTTAAATGATGGTTTTAATCTTCCATTATCATTATAATCTTTTTTAGTTCCTTCTCTACCTATTGGATCTTTCCCAAAAGCACTATCTTGAGTATGTGATTTTGATAATTTTTTCTTTTTTCTTCCTAATGGTTTTTTCTCATTATATCCAGCAGGAACGTTAGATGGATCTGATTGTGTTCTACCCATTCCATATAACGAAGCTAAATCATGTGGTGTACCATAAGATTTACCTGTTTCTAAAGGATCATTACCTTCTGCCTCTATTTGTGCTAATCTGAAATTACGTTTAGTATCTTGTTTAATTAAATCTCTATATTCATCATATTGATCCTCACTAAAATGGAATATATTTTCATATATCCAATCTGATGGAACTAACTTACTATCTAACATAGCTTGAGCTAGAGTCATTTTTTCTGTCATCAATGCTACTCTTTCTTGATCATATATGATTGATGGAGTTGTCATTGATAATTCAAAATTTGTTAAATTTTCATCTTTATAACCCTGAGTATATAAATGAACTAATGCTATCTTTTGTAATTCAGAAACTACAATTCTTTGAATTCTTTCTATCGTTCTTGCAAATCTAATATCTTGAGCTGCTAAAGTAGCTTTACCTTCTGTGTTTTCATCATAACCCATAAATGCTTTAGGAACTTTTAAAGCAGCAAATAGTTTATCTCTTAAATACTCTACATCAGCAATACCATCATATTGTAATCCTGGTGTAGTATCTATTTTAGTTGCTGTATCATTACCTCTAACTGGTATGTAAAAATCTTCTAACATGTTCTGCATGTTGTATTTAAGATTGTACTCTCCTGTTTGTTGATCAATATAAGGTGTACGTTTCATTTTAGAAATAGTCTTTTGCATAAAATTTTCTACTTCTGCAGGTGGAATGTTACCTACATTCATATAAAAAACGCGTTTCTCAGGTGCTCTAACTATTCTATGTATCAACATTGCG
>Ga0098038_1000199_pt1 | contig 26914 bp, 28 predicted proteins | sample 5B_taG_FD_75051 | JGI IMG/M metagenome (GOLD analysis project Ga0098038, IMG submission 75051) | Marine viral communities from the Subarctic Pacific Ocean - 5B_ETSP_OMZ_AT15132_CsCl metaG | ecosystem: Environmental > Aquatic > Marine > Oceanic | place: Pacific Ocean | collected 2015-01-08 | reverse complement strand
CTTTACGGCATGGGATACAAGTCGGTCTACTTCTTTAAATACTTCTGTTGTAAATATTGTTGATAACTTACTAAGAGAAGCAACTAATAATGTAAATATACCTATAGTCACAACGACTGCATTCTTTACATCTCCACCTACGATCTCAAGAGTAGGCAGAACCAACGAAGTATTTTTATTGAGCTTTGGCTTAACGGAGGTGTAGATGACACTTGCTAATACAACTTCTAAAATTCGTTTATATATTAATGGCACTGATTATAGTGACTTTTTGATTGAAGGTTCTACTTCTGATGATTCTGCTTATAGTACAAATATAATTACGACTAAAGGTTCTATTGTTCTCGGCGGCGACACAAGAATACTAGATTACAATAAAACTCTATTTCCATTAGGTTCTAGAGTTAATATTTATGCTACGCTAGCTAATTCTAGGGTAGCAAAATTACCGCGTGGTCAACTATATGTTTTAAATTCAAGTATTGACGTTAATTCTAGACAGACTATTCTTGAGGTTGGATGTTCTCTTGCGTATCTAGTTTCCAGGGAGGCGTCATATCCGTTAAAAATTAAAAGTTTAATAACAACTTTTATCTCAAGCAACGTAAAAGGTTCTTTTATTGTTGAAGATTTCAATCTTTCGACTTTGCAGACTCTTTTAGAGATAGAAGGCAAGGTAATATTTCAAGATCCATATGGACATATCCAATCTCTCGACCAGTTTGGCAATGACGGCTTAGGGTCTAATCTAAGCAATCCGAAGTTAACAAGTTTTGATAAAGAAACTGCGATTGCAATTGATTCAATTGGTGGAGCTATCGAAGATCTGCCCTCAGAGATACTTGCTAAAGCTAATGTAGAAGCACCTTCCTCCGCAGAAGAAGATGAAAATGAATCTGTAAACCCTCCTCCTTTCGTAACTTCTCAACTAACTAGAACTATTTCTTTGCCAAGTGCTCAGAAATTTGGATATAATGGCTTTTTCACGGTAAGGAACGATCCAAGCTCTGAAGAAGGTGGTACTGAAGCTGTAGCTGGTTGCGGCTCGATCAATGAGCCCGCCCAAGCGGCGCCATCTCCTTATGCATATACAGCGATAGGATCATCTGGTACGAATGAATACGAAGGCAAGGAAACCGTCACGCAAGGTCGTTATGTAAGTTATGAAGGCCCAGGAAATCAGGTAGATTTTGAGTATGATTTTGAATATTGTTCTGCAGCAACTTATGCTGGTAGTGTGCTTCGCACTGTAGTAGGTATTATGGTCAATAGTGCAAATAATGAAGTTGAAAGATCTAATGCAATGCTAAGCAAAGCAAATCAAGCTTATACTTTAAGAGATGACTATGCATCAAGGCCCAGAAACGCTACCTATACTTATATTAATGGCGTTTTAGTAGATACTGCAGAAACACAAGACGATGCTAGTAATAAAAAAGCTATTGAATATTATGGCTGCGCGGCAGATCAATACTTAAATGCAGGTGAACTGATTCTAGACGGTGCAAGTTTTCTGGCAGATATTGCAGGCTCATTTGCAGATAAGTATACAGGAATATATGGCTATTCTAGGATGCAGCAAGTATTTTATACTTATGGGAAGGGTGATGAAGTTACCCAAAAGACGCAACTAAATTATATTCACCCAGCCTCTAGTGCAGCAGCAGAAAAAGCAGCAGGTAGGGTTGGTCCATTTTACCATGGCAATGCACACCTAGACAAGATGAGATTTCAAATAGCATCTGGCATTGAATTTAATAGTTTTAATGTTTTTAACAAATTTTTTGCTCAAGTATTGGCAGGGGGCGACTTATTGACTGCGCATGATGATAACATCCTCAAGAATCCAACGAAATTTTTTAATCTTATCTTAGCATCTAAAACAGTAACTACTTACGAATATGGTAGTATTTACAATACAGAGACTGAAGCTTTTACAGATTTTGAAGAGCCTAAGAACAGTTACCGTAGGATTAACTATTCCTCTGCCAGTGGGCCTGAAGAACCTGACAGGATTGAGTATCAAAGAGATGGTAACGGTTGCCTGTATGCCAATGACGATTCTTCTGATACAGAAAATGAAGAGATAGAAGAGAAAGTATCTATAAACATTACAAACAAGCTTGGGGCATCCCCTGTCCCAGTCTCATGGCTTGGCAGACCAGGCCCTTCAGTCAAAGAAGTGCAATTACCATTAGACTTCGCCCCGATTAAGACAAAGATATGTGACGGAGTAAAGATTGTTCCTGATACATCCTCAAAACTTAATTTATATAGTCAGATTCTTTCTAAATATGCAAATAATCTTGCTAAAAAAATTACTGCAGATAATTTTGGTTACCGCATTACAGAAAGAGGTACAAGAGCTCAGATTTTTGGATACTATCCATTTTATCCAATTTCATTGCAAATTTCAAGCCTTGGTAAAAAATATAAATTACGAGTTGCTTCCTCTAATTGGGTTTTTGATTCTGACAATGTACTATGTTCATTCGACTGTTTTAATGTAGGTCAGATTTCGAATTCGAGCTTTGGGTCACAGACTACTCCAAGTGTCTATGCTGGCTTTGCAAAAGTCGAGACAACTACTACGTTAACTAGTTCATATTTTAATTTACCCCAAACAGCTGCTTCTATTACAATTACAGCTCTACCTGCCGGCGGCACAGTAAATTTAAGCGGCAGCCCAGTAACTATCGGTACGGTAATTACCTTAAATCAAATAAATGCAGGCAATGTTAGTTTTGTTCCATCTGCTAGTGGTACGACTACAGTCGAGATTGGCTTCAAGGCTTTTACTTCTAGCGGAAACCAGATCACCTCTATCGATGGCATTTTCCCTCCAATCCAGCTAGATCTTCCAACTTATGTTTTTGCTGATGCTGGAGATTTTACTAATAATACTACTAATGGAGGATTTGATGGCGATGCTGGTGATTTTGACGCCGGCACAAGTCCTGGCGGACCTCACAGCATGAATGGCGGTGATTTTGATACTGGAACAACAGTCGTTATTGGTGAGCCTGGTGACCCTGTTGGGGCGTCTACCGGCAATAACACAGTAGATCCTGAATTGGAATCAGGCATTTCAGTCGTTGATGGTAACAATGCAACTATTTCAAGCGATACCCTGCCTTCACCAGTAGGTAATTTAGATCCAAACTTTGAAGTAATTATTGATTTTAGCCTAAAGCCAAAGACATACTTCAGATTGGCCGCTAAGGTATTACCTCAACTTGGCTGGAACTATTACTACATCACAGCAGCCCTTGGTACTTCTATTGATATAGGTACAATTGCAAGTCCGAACAGTTATACAATGAATTTTGGAACAATTGCAACTCCTGTTGAACCAGTTCTAGCCTCTTCTGTTGTTTAGTGGAATACTACCTTGAATTGGTTTAAAGATGGCTGTTCTAACGTCTGCAGAGGTTAATGAACAGGTTAATCTGTCATACGTTCGTGGTACTTATAAAGTAGCTTTAACATTTACAACTACAGATTACACTTCAACTGTCTCCTTAGCAACAATAGCGGCAGATGAAGTTACTGTAGGAGACGGAGGCTATGCAAGGCTAAGTTATACTTATAGTGCTGCAGATTTATTAGCTTATTCAAATGGGCAACCATTAACTCAGAAGGTAGCAACTTTTGTTCATGATGGTTCTTCAACTGATATGACTTTTAATTATATTGTGTTGCTTAGAGATGTTAGTGGCACAGTAACAGTCGTTGGCTTCCAAAAGCTTGCAGAGACTGTTATTTTATCAAATGGTAATTTTGCAACAATTAATATTAATATCTTGCAGGGAGTTGGCTAGTGAAATTAATTGATAAGTTAAATGAGAATTCAAATGTATCAAGACTGAATGCTGTTGATGCTGCCTATGCCGGCAATCCATATGCCGGTTCTAATTTCAAGGGGAAATGGAAGGGCTATAATGAAGATGGCATGTCAACTGTTAAGTATGAAGATCAAGTGTACACTGCTAAAAACTTATCAGGCCAATCTGCTGCAAAAAATAAAACAGTCTTCCTTAGAGCTGCTAAGGGAAGTAGAACTGTAAATTATTGATATGTCTCTTGAAAAGCTTGTAAAAGAATTCGCAGAACGTGTTCGCGCTGAATTGCTAGCAAGAATAGAAGCAGAAAAAAATATTGATACTGCAGTCGTTAAGTGGCAAGGATTTGATGACGATGGCAAGCCAATTGTAAAAAATTTAGATGAAATTCAGACAGCTGAAGGTGTTGGCAATGTCGCGCAGAAAAAAGGAACAAAACTAATTTTTGATAAGAATGGCAGTGCTGAATACAAAAGAAGAAAGAAAGCGAAGCCTGAATTAATTAAAAAACAAGACATTCCATTGGTATTGCGTACAAGAAGAATATCAAGACCACCTCTGCTGACGGCAGACCTGTTTGAGGTTAACTTTAACATTTTATTTGATGTACCTATAACTGCTTTCTATATGGTTACATACTCAACACAAGTGCCAAAACCGGAACGCGATTTAGGGCAAATAGTTGGTGCAGGTGACGACTGGACTGGTGCATATAATTATCCCAATCCCTATAGTCTGTCTGAAGTTGTTAGTGATTATACTAAAGAAGCGACCCAAGGCATTACATACAGAATAAGTGTCGGGGCTGTTGCTGCACACGCCTATAGCCTTTTTGGCGCGTACGGTACTGCCGCTGCTGAAGCTAGCGGATTAGGTATAGATTTATCGGTAGAGGTTGAAACTTCTGGCACCCCTCTAAATGTTGAGGCTACTGATATAGCAATTAATATAGAACAAACTACATCAGGAGGCACTATTGACAAAGAAGCGTCAGGCTCCATGGGTACACTTGGGAGTTCGACGACTGTGTACTACACCGGAAATTCAGAAGCAAATATTGCGTGGGGCTGGCTCACTTTCCCAAGAGCTGTTTATTATTTCCAAACACCAGAAAATATAGCAACTGGCAACAATCAAATAAGAGAGATTGACTTGAATACGATTGTTCCTAACAGGGTCTATACCAGCAGGATTGTACATAATTATGCCTCAAGAGAAGGCGATGATGTTTTTGTTTATACTATTTATTATGCTGTAGACGTTGACATGAGTCAAAAATATCAAATTACCTCGTTAGATACAACAGCACTCAAAGATGACAATAGATACCAAGGCAAGGTGACAAAATACATAATTCATACTAAGTTAAATCTTTTGACAGGCGAATACGAGCATAAAATAAATGAAAGCCCAAATACTGGAAATTTAAATGCTGGCACAGGCCAGATGGATGCATATGACACCACATCCGACGGCGTTGACGGAACTTGGCTTTTCCAGCTAAGAGCCGCAGCGGCCAGCTCAGGCTCAGGCGGAGCTCCAAATGCTATCTGCGATATAGACCTTTTTCTTGGGACGGATTATTATGGCTTTGCAGAATCTCCTCAGCAACGATTTTCTTTTAACCCTGAACCTGTTTGGAGAGAATCTTATGAAGGTGATTGGATTTATGTCCATAGAAACCTTTCCTATCCCGGCGGCTCGAGCCAATATGACTTTGATGTTAGGGATTTTTTAAATTCATCATACAAAAATAGCTTCTTTTGGCGTGGTATTGACGGACCACTCTACAGCCAGGCTGGTATTTATAGCCAAGATACAGACGGATTTATTCGGAGAAAAGACATAACAGGGTCTGGGTGGGAAGGCAATACACCATTGACTGGTACATATAGCGACATTCAAGGTATGGTTAGTTTTACTAATTCTTCTCCAGGATCTAGTTTTAACTGGAGCGATTATTTTGACGGTTCAGTCCCAAACGTTCCTGATGATTACAGTAGCTGGAGAAATTGGACATTTATGATTAATCACTACACTGACATAAATAATCTTCTCTTGCCTAATTTTACTCTTGCAGAGAATGTCCTAGAATCAGGCAGCAAGACTGGGGATAGAGTAAGCTGGTATAGGTCATGGTTCAATTTTGTGCCTCTTGATTCTATAAGAATAGTTTCTTATGAAATAACCACAGAAGTAATATCAGGATTAAACCAACAAATTGTCACACTAATAACAGCCTCACAGGGTTATACATTTCATGAGGGCGATGCTATTGAAATAAGTGAAGATGCAGCAATCAATGGTCAATATAATATTTATCAAGTTAATTCAAGTACTCAATTTAAGATAAGCATCCCAGGATCTACTAACACGTCAGGGGCAGTAGCCTCGACCGGGATAGCGGCTAAATTGCCTCCAGCAACATAAGGAATACTAGTTCAGCATTCTGAAGCCTGTGGCGCTACAAATTAGGAGGGGGACTTCTGCGGATGTAACCTCTGAAAGCTTTGTGCCACTACTTGGTGAGCCATTATACCTAACTGACAATCAAAAGCTTTATATTGGTGATGGCAGTACTCAAGGCGGCAACGCAATCGGAGGCGCGGAAGATTTAAAGGACTTAACTTCAGTTACTTTAATTGATGAATCAATAGGGGCTTTAAATTTATATTCTGTTACATCAAACACTGTCCTAGTAACATTATTAGTAGGTCAAAGTGCTTACTATATAGGATTAGAAGTCGTCATTTCTAATAGCTCAGTCGCAGCATTAAATGGCACACATACGATTACAAGCATTCCGACAGGCAGTCAGTTTACTTTCTCACTGACAACTGCAGATGTAACATCTGCAAGTGTTACAGGTACAGTGACACCAAAGATCCCGAATGGAAACGTTTTAGCTTGGAATGAAACAAATTCATATTGGGAAAATGCTCAAGCACTTTCTGATGTAGTAAGCGATACTACTCCGCAACTCGGAGGGAACCTGGATACAAACAATAAAACTATTACTAGTGCTGGAACTAATAATATTGAATTTGATCCAGCGACTGGGCAGAATGTAATACTTAAAGGTAACGCAACTGATGGTTCAGGACGAATTAAATTAAATTGCGAAGTTAACAGTCATGGCGTTGTCATTAAAGGCCCACCGCATAGCGCAGCGGCAACATACACATTAACTCTTCCTAATGCACTGCCTACAGTTGCAGGACAGTCTCTAACATCAGACACAAGCGGTAATTTAAGTTTCACCACCATTAGTGGAGGAGGCGTTGCGACAAGAACAAGTGCCAATGCAACCACAGCTTCTATAGCTGACGGCGCATCTGCTGACATGACAATTACTGGCGCAAAATCTTATATGCTTATGTCGATTCAAACCAGTGCAGCTGCCTGGGTCACTGTATATACAAGCACGGCCACCAGAACCTCAGACGCTTCCAGGAGTAGCAATACTGATCCGTTGCCAGGCAGTGGCGTTATAGCTGAGGTTATTACAGGTGCAGCTACTACTCAAAAAATCACGCCAGGGCTATTAGGTTTTAATGATGAGGCTACACCCACCTCAGATATTTATTTAAAAGTAGAAAACCAGTCTGGATCAGCCGCAGCAATAACAGTAACTTTAAGTCTTTTAGTCCTTGAGTCATGAGCACTTTTGAGTATGTTGTTACGCTTCTAAATCGCGGTGATTTAGATGCATTTTACGCTGACATGGAGACACTAGGGCACACTCGTGCTGAAGTGCCAGAAAGAGAGGTCCAATGTTTTCAACGAAGAGAGATAAGTAGAAATACTCACTACTTACTTGCTGAAGATGAAGCTGAAGCTCTCAAGTCTGATGACCGGGTTAGATGTGTTCAATTGCTTGACGAAATACCTGAATTAACTAAGAATGCATCTCAGACATCTTATTTTAATAGGGGATATGCCTCTGACAGTAATCATACAAGTGATTGGCACAACACTGACAAAAACTGGGGGTTGTATCGCAATTTTGTAGACACAAGTACCGCAAACTGGGGAGAAGAAAGTGGTAATGCAAATGCTTTTCCTAGAGTCAATGCAACAATCTCATGGAACTTAGAGGGGCAAGACGTTGATATTATTATTAATGATGACTTAATCGACCCAAACCATCCTGAGTATGCGATCAATGATGATGGCACAGGCGGATCACGAGTACAAAATATTGACTGGACTGATTATTTATCTAGTGGCAGTGTTGCTCATTGGAAAAGCATTTTCTTTGATTACACAGAAAATCATGGATCTTTATGCGCTTCTAGCTCTGCAGGCAACACACATGGATTGGCTCGTAAGTCAAATATTTACTGCATTGAGGCAACAGGAAGACCTAAATTTGCAAAATTTAAAGCTACGAGAACAGGGTCTCTTTTGACAGTTGTTTCTGTAGAATCTGGAAGTGAACCTATAGCCGTAGGCCAAAGAGTTTATGGAACTTCAGATACAAATATTGGCACTACAAGAACAATCTATAGCCTAGGCACTGGTACTGGAGGCACTGGTACTTATTACTTAAGTTCAGCTCCAACAGGAGATCATTTATTCGTCGATGATTATTTTACTGGACATTCAAGTGCTGGTCAAAATTACATGTGGGATTATATAAGAGCTTTTCATAAAAACAAACCGGTAAATTCTACGACAAATAGGCGCAACCCTACTGTTGTTAATGCTAGCTATGGGTTTCAGTCCTATTATTATTACAGTAATTTGAGTTCTGTTCAATACAGAGGCACCTCATACACTTCATCAAATACAACTTGGACAAACGACAATTTGTATAGCAGCTTTGGCATTGTTCCTGCTCCAGGTTTTAACGAAACAAACTCTAACGCTGCTAATTTTACTTACACTACTACATCTGCGTCTATCGAATCTGACATAGAAGATGCTATTGAAGATGGCATAATGATTGTCGCTGCGGCTGGTAATTCACAGCATAAAATGGATGTCAGTGGTGGCTTAGATTTTGCGAATACATTTAATAACAGCTCCTCTTATTCTTACCATAACGGCGGCCTTTTTGGCGACACTGGCGCAATTGTCGTAGGAGGAGTTGATAATGAGATTGCCTCAGGCAACGAATTAAAATCAGACTTTAGCAACACGGGACCAAGGGTAGATGTGTACGCTGCTGGCACTAATGTTTTAGGCACTGATTCTGGCGACAAAGCTTTTGGCAATATTGTATCTTGGTCTATAACTAACAATGTAGCAACTTTTAATATACAAGGTGAAAATTATTTTCTTGGTATTAATGGATTAGATTATGCAGTAGGCGGTGGCAATACTGTCCGAATAAAGATACAAATGGACAGCTCTTCGCAATTTAATGGTTACCACGTTTATAAACAAAGCGTTACAGCCAGCGGCGCATCAAATCCAACTGGTTTTACAATTGATTTTACAGCAGCTGATACGTCTTTGACAACTGAAGATGGATCTTTCTACGGTTGCAGTGAAAATAGCCCAGCCATCTTGTATGCATACCATTTATGCGATCCACGAAATGACAACAAGTACTTATATCACGCAAGTGGTACAAGCTTTTCTGCACCAATAACAACAGGTCTAGTTGCGTGCTGGATGGGCTACTTTGGTCGCCTGGATAGAGAAGAATTTAAAGCTTTAATAGCAGAGACCGGCGCTTTGAATAAAATGACTGCAGGAGCAACAGACGATTATGATGATCCTCGTGCTCTTTTAGGTGGACCTAATGCTATACAACGATATAAAGAGTTTCGACCAAGTTCTGGATTTACCTATCCTCAAAATACTCATAAGGCAAGAAGTACAGCAACAGTAAAAGGACAAACTAGTTATGTAGCTTTTCCAAGGCAAAGAGTTTTGAGATACGGGTCGTAGGAACACTAGCCCGTCTATTTAGGGAGTGATTCCCTTTTGCCATGTCTGAAGAAAACACCAAAGCCTCCGAGATGGAGACTGGCGGCCAAGAGCTCACACCACAGGTCAGTGCTGAGGATAAATCTCAGTATAGTCCAGATGAGGTCGCCAATCTCGTTAAAGCATTGCGTTCTGAACGGGAAGCTCGTAAAACTTATGAGCGTCAATACAAGGATAAAGAACAGCAACTTTTAAAACTAAAAGATGTTGACTTAGACCGTTATCAACAACTTGAAGCTGATGCTGCCCGTGCCGCTGAGATTGAATCACGTTATGGTGAAACAATTCAAGCAATTGAAGAGAAGTATGGACGGCAAACAGCAGAGGCTGAAGGCAAGGCCAAGCAAGCTGAAACGCAGATTAATGAATTCAAGAAGCGTTATGCTCTTGAAAAAGTATTTACTTCAGCTGGTGGACGAACTGATTCTGCCGACGGCGTATCTTTTTTCGACATGTTCGCAGAACAGATGAGTAAGCGGTTCAGGCAAGAGCCGAATGGCAGCATTACTGTTGTCGATGAGCAAGGTGATCCTATTCTTGATAGCGAATCTGGCAAGCGAATTTCACCTGAAGACTTTGTAAGTAGCTACAAAACACATCCTGTTTATGGCACTTTCTTTAAAGGAGTTAAAGGTTCAGGCGCTGGTTTGAACTATGCCGGGACAGATGCAAACGGAATGCCAGTAGAAGACTTATCGTCGCTATCGAGGGAAGAATTATTCCTAAAGGCATTCGGATAAATGTTTCGCCCCGAAAGGGGCTTTTTTATTGGGAAGAATAGAAGTTTCGGAATTATATGTTAGAAAGCACCCGGTTTTGACTGGCCGTGATGGTTAGCAGGCAGGGTGTTCGAGTTAGGGCGTGATGCTCTGGACACGTTTCACCTTTCCTCCATTAACCACAGGAGTTTAATTCTAATGGCTTTAAATCTATCCGAGGCTAAAAAGCACTCTCGGAATCCACAAGAACTGGCAGTTGTTACAGAACTGGCTGCTGGTCCTTTACTATCCGTTCTCCCTTTCCGCGACATTCAAGGCAACGGCCTTTTCTGGAAGCGTGAAGAGAGCCTCGGAGACGTGGGTTTCCGTAACTACAACGCTAACTACACCGAAAGCTACGCTGAGGTAAGTCAGCAGTCTGAAAGCCTTCGTCTGTTCGGCGGAGACATCAAAATTGACCGCGCAATCCTTGATCTAGAAGGTGGCGAGTCACGCGCTTATCAGGTTCAGTCCAAGACCCGCGCAATGCGTCTTTCTTGGGAATCACTGTTCATCAATGGCGATTCTAACCAGTCTCCTTCTGAGTTTGATGGCTTGGCTGCTCGCATGCCAGCGGCTGATCACGCAACTAATTCTCAAGTTATTCGTAACGCTTCTAGCGCCGCGACTCTTGACTTAGGTGCTCTTGATGAGGCAATCGACTCTGTTGATGCACAAGGCGGTACTAAGTACTTGGTTATGTCCAAGTCTGCACGTCGTGCTTTAACAACTAAGGCCCGCGCTTCTGCTCAGATCGACATTGCTCGTAACGAGTTTGGCTATCAGCAGATGGTTTATGCCGGTCTGCCTGTCATTGAGCTTGATCGTGATCATCAGAACGCTGCAATCCTTGATTCCACCCCTGCTGATCAATCGATCTATGTGGTGACCTTCGGCAACGACCTGCTGACTGGCATCCAGAACGGCGGCATCCAGGTTCGTGACTTGGGCGAAAGCACTGCTTCTCCTCAAATCATCGTTCGTGTTGAGTGGTATTGCGGACTGGCTATGGTTAATGGCCGTGCTGCTGCTCGCTTGACCAACGTTAACGCAACTGTCTGATCTTTCCTTCTGAAAGTCAACAATACAAAGGGGCTTCGGCCCCTTTTTTTGTAATTGGGAACCTATTACAGACCAAGTTGCTAACAGTTGAGCACTAGGTTTCAAAATTTTTAGGTATTTATTATGGCTGCACGTTCTTCGGGAATGTTCCCCCGCGAAAAGTTTGACATTGACGCTAATTTTCTTGTCACAGCAAGTGACACGACTCCTGGCGTAACTCTTGCCAACATCAAGACTATCCGCGTTGGTCTTGTTAACACGACGATCACTGGCAACGCTACTGTTGTTTTCAACATTGGCGGCCAAGACGTTACTTTTACCGCTAACGACTTCGACAAAAATGGTACTGCTATTGCTCACCTCCGTGGTGCTTTGTGCGATGCAGACAACCTCGTCAAGTACACCGCCACTGCTGGTTCCGGTACGGTCTCGGTAGGTACTGCTTTTCTTGATACAGTCGATAACGTCGCTTGATTTAACAACATACGGAATAATAAGGGTGGCTAAGGTCACCCTTTTTTGTTATGCATTTATCAAAGCTCCCCACAATCTTCGTTAAGGGTGGCGAAGAACGCAAAGCGTTTTTTACTATCCAAGCAAAAGAACTTATTGCCGCAGGATGGGTTGAAAAAGGAACTGAAGAGGAAGTTGCTAAGCCTGTTGCGGAAGTAAAAGAAGAATCAAAAGTTGTTGTCGAAAGGCCTAAGACTGAAGAAAAGCCTAAAGCTCGTCGCGTTACAAAAAAGAAAGTTGAAGAATCATGAACGATGAAGTTCTTTACGTAAAAGGCCCAAGATATCTTGACGGTGTCAATCTTGACGCTGACATTATTTCTGCTGAGCCAAAGATCATTCGCCGGCAGATAAGTGACCCTGTAAATGACGGAAGTCTTGGCAAGCCTGCATATGTTCCAGGTTCCAAAAACCTAGACGGCACACCTCTTTAATAAAAGCGGAAGACTACTGAGAACTGCATGGGCAATTAATGGCAATGCCTCTTTCTATTGCCAAAAGTCTTGGCAAGTCTAAAGCTAAGAAGAGCAAAGTAATCAGTGAGTATGGCGGTAAAGCATCGCCAACAAAGAAAAAACCTTTTAATGGTGCAAGCAATCGCTTAAGGAGGAAAAAGAGTGGCCGCTAAAGGACGCACTGCCAAATTTTACGCTAGTAATCCTGAAGCGTATAAGAAAAAACTTGCTTATGATAAAAAACGGAATGAAAAGCCAGCGCAAAAGAAATATCGGGCGGAGCTAGCTAGAGAACGTAGGGCTAGAGGTGTGATGGGTAAAGGTGGCAAGGACGTAAGTCATACTGCTGACGGCAAATTTAAGATGGAGAACCCAAAAACTAATAGGGCAAGAAATGGTCACGGCAAAAACGGTAGGCTTGCTCCAGGTAAAGGCACTAAGAAATCTAAGCGGTAGGCAGACTAGCCTAGTCATTTAGTGCAATGGCGGTAAGGATAACCTCTGCAGAATCTATCAAGCAGGCTATTCTTGCTGATGTTTTACTGCGTGAAATATTTGTAAAAGTACAGGTCAACCAAACAGGACTAGCACCAATTGCTTTAGGGCCAAGTGTTGGCATTCTTGGTATTCCTTCAATCAGTGATTTTGAAGCTACTTGGAAGCTTACAATCATTGGGTTAACTAATCTAGAATCTAAGCAAGTAGCGGATTCCCTAGAAAGGATTTTTATTGGAGCGTCGTTCAAATTTTCTAATAATGACATTCAGGTTAGTATCTTTTCGCTGGCAACACGAGAAGTCTTAGAATCTGCAGAAGAACAGCAAAAATTAAAGAAAGATGCCCAGCGGTCGAAAAATCTTGAAAAGGCAATTGAATATGCTGAGAACTTAAAAAGCGGCATTGACGGCCAGAAAGGTGCTCAGGGTATTGCAGGAGCAAAAGGAGAGACTGGACTCCAAGGGCCACCGGGAAGAGATGGGCAAGATCTTGTTGCCACTGAAGCTGAACTACATGACTTAAAAGATGTTTTTATTCCAGATCCAAGAGTTGGCCAGGTATTGACATGGGATGGAGCCAGTTGGGTTTCATTATTTGTACCGCAAACATATAGATACGCAGGAAGTGGTATAGAAGAAGCACCTAATGACGGTAATTATTATGTACGTCAAAACAAAGCTTGGGTTGAACTTTCTGAAGCTTTAGGTAATACAGGCGTTGAGTCTGGTGACTTTGACCCTTAAGGAATACTAGTCTAGCATTTTTACGTCGATGCCAACCCCCGCTAATCGTGCAAAGATACAGCTGGCAAGGGGTTCGTTCAGCAATATTTCTGCTAGCCTCTCTGATCTACTAGATGGAGAGCTTTGCTACGCAAAAGATGAGAATAAGCTATATATGGTTGAGGGTTCGACCCTTACACCAGTTGTCGCAGAAGATGATGACGTTTTAGTCGAAGTACATAATCAATCTGGTTCAGACATTGTAAAAGGTAAACCTGTATATGTCAGCGGGACTCATAGTTCAGGTAAGCCAATTATTGAATTAGCTGATAACAATGGATCAGGAACTTATCCGGCGATTGGTCTTGTCCACGAAACAATTACGAATGGTGCTGATGGTAAAGTAATTATCAGTGGCCTGATTACAAATATCAGCACTAGCACCTTAGGTAATGCAGGAGATGCTCTTTATGTAGATTCTACTGCTGGCGATTTAACTACAACAAGACCTACTGCTGCAACAGAAAAGGTACAAAAAATTGGACTAATAACAAGGTCTCATGCATCGAATGGCACTATTTTAATTATTGGTGCTGGACGCACAAACGATATTAATAATGAACTAGTTGCATTAACAGGCGTTAGTTTAAATGCTACTAATTTAGGCACTTTCACTGGATTAACAATTCCAGACAATCAGGACATTAAGAATGCACTGCAAGCGTTAGAGACTAAAGCTGAAACAGCTATCGTTGACGCTGATATTTCTGCAACAGCTGAAATTGCAGTTAGCAAATTAGCGAATGGCACTGTCAATCAAGTTTTGGTTACTGATGGCACAGACGTTAGCTGGTCTGATGATTTAACGATTGCCGGTAATCTTACCGTTTCCGGTACGACTACTACTATCGATTCCCAGACTCTTACTATTGAAGATAAAAATATTGAGCTTGCAAAAGTCACGACCCCAACAGATGTTACTGCCGACGGCGGTGGTATTACTTTAAAAGGTGCAACCGACAAAACAATTAATTGGATTGATGCAACTGATGCATGGACATTTAGCGAGCATATTAATATTGCAGACACAAAAGAATATAGGATGAATGGTACTGCTGTTTTGACTTATTCTGGATCAGATAAGATTCTTGATAACGTTACTGTTGACGGTGGCACGTATTGATCGGTAACCTAGTTCGCCGTTATATAACGGTGTACCGGCCTATATAGGCACAAAAGGGAGCCACATGGCTAACACTATCAAACTAAGGCGTTCCGCAACGTCTGGGGCGGTTCCTACGACTGGTCAGCTTGCTTTAGGCGAGTTGGCAATGAATACTTTCGATGGAAAGTTATTCATTAAAACAGATCAAAGTGGTACAGAGTCAATCGCTGAGATTGGCGCAGGTGGTAGCACAATTACGATTGCAAGCACGCCGCCAGGAAGTCCTGATGTAGGGGACATCTACTGGGATGATGTCGACGGCTCTGCATACATTTATTATAATGACGGCAATACTCAGCAATGGGTATCATTAAGTGCTGCATCTTCGGCTTCTGCCGCTACTTCAGTAATCCTAGAAAATGAAAGAGACATTAGTGACAACTATACGATCTCTGCAAACTACAACGGCGTATCAGCCGGACCTGTTTCAGTAGCAGCTAATAAGACTGTTACTGTCCCTGCAAACGCTACCTGGGCAATCATCTAATCATGGCTTTCGGAACTGTTAAGGTTGATTCAATTACGACCAGTACCAAAACGGTAACGGTTGATAATTTAACGGAAAATGGACTTCTGGCTTCGGCAATTGGAAGCACTGTTCAAGCCCATGATAATGATACTGCTAAAACCGATGTAGCTCAAACCTTTACTGCAGCACAGCGAGGAACGATTACTGTATTAACGCCTGGGGCTACAGTAACTCCTGACTTTTCAGTATCAAATAACTTTTCTTTAAATTTAGACCAAGGTACGTTAATCGATAATCCAAGCAATCTTACTGCCGGCCAATCAGGATCTATCTTTCTGGTTCAGGGTAGTACTGGTTATGCCGCAACCTGGGGTAGCTATTGGGACTTCACAGGCGGTACTGTACCAACACTAAGTGCTGCTACGAAGGTTGATAGAATTGATTATATCGTGCGTAGTGCTACGTCTATTCACGCTGTGTTTACTGGTGATTACTCATGAGCGTTATTGGTTCTAATATTATTGCTGGCGCTAGTGGCGGTGGCGCAGGTGGCTACAAGATCGAACGTAGTCTTAAGTTTAACTCAGGTGATTCTGCTCATTTATCGAAAAGTTTCGGATCTGCAGGCAATCGCAAGACGTGGACTTGGAGCGGTTGGGTAAAGAGAAGTGCTATAGGCACTAAACAGATATTTTTTGGAGTACAGGGCACTAGCGATACTACTTACGTCGAGAATTATTTTGCGACTGATGACAAATTATATCTTCGTTATGGTTACAATTCTGTGGCAGAAGTCCGCACAACTCAAGTATTTAGAGATACAGCATCTTGGATGCACATTGTTATTGTGTTCAATGTCACTGAGAGTGCTGATGCAGACAAGCTAAAACTATACATTAATGGCAGCCAAGTTACCGATTTTAGTACCGATACTCGGTCGAGTTTTTCTAATCAAGACTATGGCATTAATCGTGATGGATTACATAAAATATCTGGAGCTCCTAACGGCTCTGGTGATCTTTTAGACGCTTATTTAGCCGACGTACATTTTATCGATGGTCAAGCATTAGCAGCAACAGATTTTGGTGAGACTGATGACAACGGTGTGTGGCAGCCGAAGAAGTTTGCTGGGACGTATGGAACAAATGGTTTTTACCTTAAATTTAACGAAAGTACTCTAGGTACAGACACAAGTGGCAACAACAATCACTGGGAAAGTCACAACTTAATTGCAAATGCAGAGTCTATACCACTCGGCACAATCACTAATGCCAACGCTCTTGCTAGCAGTACTGTACTTACTTTTCCAGACTCTACCAATTTTGACAAGTACTCTCAAGGTGATGTAGTTGGCATTAAGAACTCGCCAGGAATAGTTTCTTACGTAGGTTCAATCTCCCACACAGCTGGACTCAATGTTCACAATCTTTTAAATGCCACCGGCGGTAAAGCGTATGCGGCTAAGCAAGCTAATTGTGGCAATACACCCGCAGCTGCTTGTGACGGCAACCCTAACAATTATCGGACCCATGGTGTCTGTGCTGTAGGAAGCCCAATCAATTATATGGAGTGCGCTTATTTTAGCGGTGTCCCTATTGATCAATTTATCCAATTTAATGCGACAGGTTTTAGGCCCAATATTTTGAAGGTAGACGATTGGAATGCGGTAAGTATCCCCGTGACTACGGAGAATGTACGAATTATCACCATTACCTATCACAACACTTCTAACACGACAACAGTTAACAATTACGTTAACGGGACGAATATTACTTTACTAGATCACGACATTTATAGGATTACCCTACAGGGCAAACTCAATGGCTACGACAAAAACGGCGGAAATGTTCTTGAGTTCAGCATGCTGTTTGACGGTAAACCGCTTAGTGCTGACGCGAATGGAGTACGAGGAACCACAATCAATACGATTGACGCTTCAATAAATAAGATCACGACAGCAGGTGGTATATGGTACGGAACAGATGGAAGCGGAACTTCAGGTGATGGACGCTACGAGCCTGCTCAGCAATGGAGCAATCAAGTCATCGGGAATGTAGAAGGTTTTTACGGCACAATTATCCAAAACATATTTAATGGCACGATTAGCACAGGCACCAGTGGTGGGATAACGCCGAAAAGCGGGGAATCATTAGTCCTCAATTTTGGCAGCGATCTTAGCTCGGCCCAAAACGTCACAATTTATGGTTACTCAGCCGGTGCTACCGCTGGCTCTGGAGTGCTCAAAATTAACGATGTTGACGTTCTGTTTTCGTCTAGTACCGGAGACAACAACACGACCTTTAATCTAAGTAATGGACTGCAAAAGATTGAGTGGGGCAATGTAAGCGCGAGTGCCTACATTTATGTGCAAGGAATCAAGGTTGATGGCGTTTTTCTTAAAGACTTTGACATAACAGGCGGACGCGGTAACACAACAATAAGCAAGCTAGCATCTACTAGCGGAGATAACTTTGTTGACTCACCAGCCAACGGCACTGCATCAACTGGCAGTGATCCCGGCGGCGTCACTGTGGGCAATTATGCGACGTTAAATCCCTTAACTCTGCCTGGTGGAGGGACGCTAAGTGATGGAAATTTAAAGTACTCTTCAGGTGGTGGCTGGGATCCAACATCAGCAACAATTGGAGTAAATTCTGGAAAATGGTATTGGGAATATTTGTTTGAAGGGACTAATATGGAATGTGGGATTACAGCGCATCCAAACACTGATAATTTTATTGGAAATTATCAAGGAAGCGTTGGAATCGGCAATGGCGCTGAAAAGTATCTAAACGGCACAAGTTCTAACCCTTCCGGCTGGAGTACTATCGCCACAGGATCCATCATAGGAAATGAGTTAGATTTAGATACTGGTACATTTAGACATTATGTTAACGGTGTAGTAGCTCCATCTTATGCAACTCAATCATTAGACACATCCCTAACATGGTTTCCAGCAGGTTCTGTTTATGGTTCTTCCCACCTAACTTATAACTTTGGCCAGCGTCCCTTCGTATATCAAAATGCCGGGACTAATCGCCCTAGTGCTGATTTTAAATGTTTATGCACAGCGAACTTACCTGAGCCAACGATTGCGGATGGCAGTCAGTATTTTGATACGAAGTTATACGACGGTAGCGCAAATGCGCGGTCTTTAACAATGGACAATTCTTCACTATCCCCAGATTTTGTTTGGATTAAGTCGCGAAGTGCAGGATCAGCTCATCATCTTTTTGATATTATTCGTGGCCCAGGAAAACGATTAATTAGTAATGGCACTCAGGACGATAGTTATGACGCATCTGATTCTTTAACTTCGTTTGACAGCAATGGTTTTTCTTTGGGTGCTGATTCAACCACAGGATGTGTCAATAATCCTTCAGGAGCGACATACTCAGCCTGGGCGTGGGACGCCGGAGCTAATAGTAATAAGACTTATGCAATTACAGTTGCAAATCCTGGTTCTGGAAACAAGTATTATGCCGATGGTGCTCAACAACCAACGCTAACTCTTGCAGAAGGCAGCACCTATAAGTTTGATCAATCAGATTCGTCAAACACTACACACCGTTTACGGTTCTCTACTACTAGTGATGGAACACATGCGAATCCTGCTGGAACGGAATACACAACAGGTGTAACGACTGTAGGAACGCCAGGCAGCGCCGGAGCTTATACACAGATTGTGATTGCAGCCAGCGCACCGACATTATATGCGTATTGTGAGAATCATCCTGGGATGGGCTTCCAGGTCAATACAAGCGATAAGGGCGGAGCAACTAATTTAGACGGCACAATCCCATCACAGGTGATGGCGTCACCCGAAAGTGGGTTTTCGATTATTAGTTATACGGCAACGGGTAATGATGCCAGTATTGGACATGGCTTAAGTGCTGCACCTGCGTTTTTCTTTGGGCGTAACCGTGATGACACTTCAGGTAATCTCGATTGGATCATCTACCATCAAGCAATGGGCAATACAGCCCGCTTAAAATTTAATCTTAATTCGGAAAGCACAAGTTCTACTTTTTTCCAAGATACTTCACCGTCTAGCTCAGTGATTAGTATTGGGACAAGTAATGATATAAATAAATCTGGCGATGATTATATTATTTACGCCTTCTCTGAAGTTGCTAATTATAGTTCTATGGGCAGCTATCTTGGGAATGGATCAGATGACGGCCCATTTGTGTATACAGGCTTTAAGCCCAGGGTCATTTTTACGAAAGCTTATTCTTCAAATAGCCACAACAACAATAACTGGAGCATTCATGATACAAGCCGCGATCCCTTTAACGAAGCCAGCGAAATTCTTGCCCCAAATAATCCCAATATCACTCTAGACAACGCTCACACTGGTATTGATATTTTATCGAACGGTTTTAAGTTAAAGGCTGATACCAACGGCCAGTGTAATTACAACGGTTGGAATTATCTTTACTTTGCCATAGCTGAAAATCCGTTCGCCAGCAATGGCGGGCTTGCTCGTTAAACTTCGTTCATTACCTGCACAATCATGCTTTTATTAAACGGCAAACCTCTCAGCTATGACAGAGGATTTACGGATGCTTCTGGTATTCAGTACCCAGCAAATTGGCTGCGATTAGCTTCACTGAAAGAAAAGCAAGCTATTGGCATCACAGAAGTTGCTGATGCTCCTACCTATGACCAGCGGTTCTATTGGGGTGTAGATAATCCCAAGCAGCTAGACGACAAGACTGAAACTGTTGATGGCGTTGAAGTTAAGACAACTGGCTTGAAAACGTTGTGGTCAGCTACTCAAGGAGAAATTGCAGCTTCATTGCTGGCTCCTAGTGACTGGCGTGTCATTAAAGCTAAAGAGACTGGATCTAACATCCCGTCGGCCTGGAAGACATATCGTGCTGCTGTAAGAACAGCATGCAATACACGTCAGACAGAGATTGGCAATGCCGCTAATGTACTAGCTTTAAAAGAATTGTTATTTGGTCAGCCTACTGTTACACAACAAAAAACTGATGCCGACGGTAATGCTGTCGTTGATGATGATGGTAATGCAGTGATGGAAACAGTTGCAAATGCTGGTATTGCAACCTCATGGCCAGAGACACTGGAATAATATATATAGCATGAGGCATTGAATGGCCCTTGATTTTCCTACGCCAACGACAGTAGGCCAGGTGTTTACTCAGGGGTCATTAACGTACACTTGGGATGGAACAAAATGGAAGTCTGCTGGTGGAGCACAATCTGATGTTGATGCCTTAAGCCTGACGACGCCTCAAACAATTGACAGCGACAAAACAATAGCCACTAACAAAAACGCTGGAATGATGGGGCCAATTGTTGCTTTAAATTCTGGCGTTATAGTTACAATTAATGCCAATTCAATCCTAACATTACTTCGTTAATCATGGCTTACGGTAAATTCAAAGCAGATTCAATTATTTATGATGACAGCGGTTCAGATGTAGAAGTATCAGTATCTGCATTAGCTGGGGCTGGATCTGCCGCTCAAACAGGAGGTACGAATACCTTTACTGGGCTGCAAACATTGAATGCAGGACTAACAGTTGCTGGTGCTACTGCTGTAACTGGATCAGTATCAATCGACGGCGCTTACAAGCAAACAGCAGAAGCAGTAGGGGCACTAGATATTGATCTAGCTACTGGTAATTACTTTACTAAGACTATCAGTGCTAACTCTACATTTACCTTCTCTAACCCTCCTGCTAGTGGTACTGCAGGTACATTTACTTTAGAACTTACACACACCTCAGGTACTGTTACTTGGCCTGCAAGCGTTAAGTTCCCTGCTGATACTGCACCAACACTTACCACTGGTAAAACCCACCTCTTTATCTTTGTCACTGATGATGGTGGCACACGTTATCGCGGTGCTGCTCTTGCTGATTATGTGAACTGATATGGATCCTATTACACAACAAACAGTATTAGCTGCAGCAGGTGCAGCAGGTGGAGAGAAGGTTTACGTTGATGATGTTTTTAGTACGTATTTGTATGACGGTACAGGTAGCGCACAGACAATTACGAACGGCATTGATATAAGCGGTGAAGGTGGATTGGTTTGGATTAAGCGTCGATCAGGGGCAGATCCTCACAATTTGTACGACACTGAACGCGGAGTTGGCAAGATACTAAAAAGCGACAGGAGCAATTCCGAATCAACTACTAGCAATGGCCTTACGTCTTTTAACTCAAACGGATTTACTTTAGGAACGGACTCTGACGGAGAGGGTTCTAACCCAAGCGGTGAAGACTTAGTTGCTTGGACATTCCGCAAAGCGCCTGGGTTCTTTGATGTAGTTACTTATACAGGAAATGGTGTAGCAGGTAGATCCGTTGCACATAACTTAGGGTCTAAGCCTGGAATGATTCTTGTAAAAAGAACAGATGGCACGGCTGATTGGATTGTTTACCACAGAAGCATTGGCTATGAAGGATTTCTTGTCTTAAATTCAACCAACGAAGAATATCAGTATTCAAACCGATGGCACGCAGAGCCTGACGCAAACAATTTTTATGTCGGTAGTGGTTATAACCTAAATAATAACAACAATGAGACTTACGTCGCCTACATCTTTGCCCATGACGACGCACAATATGGCACTGATGGTGATGAAAGCATTATTAAATGTGGGAATTATACGGGCACAGCATCAACTGGTAATTTTGTAAATCTTGGGTTTGAGCCTCAGTGGGTAATGCTAAAAAGCACTTCATCAGGCAACGCACAACCCTGGTTTATGGTTGACAACATACGTTTGCACGAAGACAAACAATATTATTTCTTTGCCAATGATAGCCAAGCCGAAAACGATTTTAAGATCTTAACTTTTAATTCAACCGGATTTTCTATAGAAGCAACCGGAGATGGAGTCAATAAAAACAATAGCAATTACATTTACATAGCAATCCGCCGTTCGCATAAGCCGCCTGAGGCTGGAACAGATGTATTTGCTATTGATACCAGAAGTGGCACAAGTCCCAATCCACCAACATATAACTCAGGATTTCCAGTTGACGTTGTTTGGTCTAGAGATACTACCAGCAGTAATTGGCAAGTAAAGTCAAGACTTACCGGCGATGGCCAGATACTCAAGTTAAATTCTAGTGATGCTGAATATACTAACCAATCAGGAAGAGTAACATTTGATCGGATGGATGGAATTGGAACTGATACTGGCGTGGATTCAGCCAATTACTCTTGGATGTTCAAACGTGCTCAAGGCTGTATGGATGTAGTTGCATATGATGGATCATCATCTAGTCAAAATATTTCACATAATTTAGGCGTTGCTCCAGAATTTTTAATTGTAAAACGGCGTCAAGCCGAAGACTGGACCTGCTATCATAGTATCCTTGGAAATACTAAATATATAACTTTAAATGATGGTGCGGCAGCAGGTACACTTAGCACTGGCTGGGCCAATACAAGCCCAACATCTACTGTTTTTACCGTAGGCACTCATTCTCGGACAAACGGAAGCAGTTTTACTTACATCGCCTACCTATTCGCAACCCTACCCGGCATCAGTAAAGTAGGCGGATACACTGGTAATGGAGGCGCACAAACAATTGACTGTGGATTTACTAATGGTGCAAGATTTGTCTTAATTAAACAAACAGATGCTACTAATGATTGGCGATTATTTGACACTTTACGTGGAATTGGCGTAGGCAACGATCCTGTTTTAAGTCTAAATACCACTGCAGGTCAAGACCCTAACAAAGACTGGCTTGAAGCTGACAGCAGTGGCTTTAAAGTAAATACCAGCAATGACAATGTAAACGGGAATAATAATTCCTACATGTTCCTCGCAATCGCTTAAACATAACTAACTATGGAAATTAGAAATCGATCAAATTCAGCCTCCGCTGCTCTTCATGCTAGTAGCGGCACTTACATGTTCCTCGCTATTACCTAATCATGGAAATCCGCAATCGTTCAAATGGTGAGCTGACTACTGTTAGTCAGTTCAAAGCATCACAACCGAATACCAGCTTCCCTAAGCAAATTACAACTGAAATCCTTGATAGCTATGGCTTTGACGCTGTACTAAACGGTCCAGCAGCTACTGTTACTTCACCTTATGGTGTTAGCATCCGTAGTGGCGTTGAAGAAGTCGACGGTAAATGGTTTACTAAGTTTATTGCTGGCCCAGTCTTTACTGACACTAGAGATAGCGAAGGTAACGTAACTACAGCAGCAGATAACGAAGCTGCATACAAGGCAGGTATTGACGCACAAGCTGCTAAATCAATTCGCAAACAACGTGACCGACTAATCGCTGAATCTGACTGGACGCAATTGGCTGATTGTCCACTGGCTGATTTAGATAAAGCTGAATGGGTAACATATCGCCAGGGACTGCGTGACTTGCCTACGGCTTCAGGCTTTCCACATACCATGACTTGGCCAGTTAAACCTTCTTAAGAATCATTATGATTGCCCTAATTCGTCCTGTTCTATTTACTTTCCTGCAATCTCCCAAGGTTAAACGATTGATTGTTGACCTTTTAAGGAAGCTAGCATCTACAACAGATAACACTGTTGATGATACCGCAGTAGATTTCATCGAACGTGGTTTATTTGGGGCTAATCAGTAAAAACTAAGGCAGCCTAAATGGGTGAATCTAACACTTTAAAGTGATTGAGCTTATTGCTGCTGTTGCTGGTGGCCTTATCACGGTAAGTGGTATTGCCGCCGGATCTGCGATTAGAAAAAGCGGTGAAAGTCGCGATGTAATCGTAAAACTTTCTGCTGGGTTCGAGAATATTGGGCGTGAAATCCAAGCCTTGCGGCAAGATATGAAAGATGATCGGCATGAGATCTATGGCCGTCTAAGCAATATTGAACAACGTATCAGTTCTTTAGAAGCATTCAATAAGTCAGGCTGCTACAACAATCCAGGACAGGATTGACTCAAGCGTAAGTTTTAATTTGTTATAATAGATTTAAATTGATCTTCCAATGATATTTCTAGACAAGCAAGCAAAGCGGGAACGTTTAGATATCTGCAAAGCTTGTGAGCATTTTCAGAAAAAATATAGACGCTGCAAAAAGTGTGGATGCATTATTGAAGCAAAGGCTGGTTTGTATCATGCAAGATGCCCTATAGGTAAGTGGTGAGATGATTGCTACCTGCTGGCAGAGCATTGTTTTGATTGCAGCATTAGCTGGGGCTAAATACCCTAATCTTGTAAGCGCACAATGGGCTTTGGAATCAGGATGGGGTCAGGAAACTTCAGGTGTGCATAATTATTTTGGGCAAAAAGGTGTTGGCACGTTAAAAATGACAAAAGAATGGATTGATGGCCAATATTTAGATATTAAAGATGAATTTAAAGATTATAAATCGCCTGAAGCGTCAGTACAAGATTTAGTAAATAAATGGCATAAAAATTATAGAGGATACAAAGGTGTCAATAATGCAAATTCAAGAGAGGACGCTGCTTTAATGCTCAGCAGGCAAGGTTATGCCACTAGCCCAACATATGCAAATAAATTAATTAAGTTAATGAATAGGTATTCTGTCCCAGTGCCGTCCTTAAAACCGGGCAATGACAAGATTAGTCAATCTTATAGATGCAGCTAAATTTCACAGAGGCGAGGTCCATCAGAATGACGCCTGGCTGGCCTTAGACGATACGTTAACGCAAGCACAGCGAGAATTGTTTACAAGGCTATACAGACGCTCACAGGTGCGTCCTAGACGTCATTCAACCGATTTTCCGCTAGATGTTGAGTACTTCTATCAAAGAGATAGCTTGACAGGGCATGGAGAACGTTCTTGCCAGTCTTCAGCGATTGCAATGGCAGTTGATTACATGTCTCCTGGATTTATTTACGATGATGATGAATATTTAAATATCGTTTTACAGTTTGGCGACACTGTATCGCAATTAGCGCATAAATCTGCTTTGGATAGCATCGGGATCAAGAATCAATTTAGGATGAATGGCAAGCAATCAGATCTTTTAGACCTGCTAATCCGTGGTTATCCTGTTCCAATTGGTGTATTACATAAAGGCACCTATGACAAGCCTTCTGGAGGAGGCCACTGGATCACGCTAATTGGAGTCGACGATAATAATTTTACTGTACATGATCCATTTGGTGAAATGGATGTGGTTAATGGAGGTTATAAGAAGGCAGGGCCTACAGATGGGAAGAATGTTCAGTACAGCAGAGATCTTTTGATGTCAAGGTGGCTTATCACAAGCGATTGCGACGGCTGGCTGTGGGACTTATCAATGAATCCGTTGAGGTGAAATGACACAACAAGTTATTCTAGATTTTCTCCCAGGCTATTACTGGGACGGTGTGACTATTAAAAGCACTGGTGCTGCCCTGGCTCCTACCCAACACATAAGCCCTAAAAATGGAGATTTGCAGTATTACGTGAGGCCAATTGGCTGGGGTCATTCTGCGTATATTAGGCACAAAGGGCTTGTTGCTTATATAGATAATGCAACAAATTAATCTTGTGTCATTGTAGAGTCAGCCTGTTCAATTACTTCTAGTAAGTAACGATGAACTTCATCAACATCCCAGTCATATTCGTTATGAAGAATGCTGCCACAAGAGTTTAGTTCAACTTCATGATCTTCATTCCATCCGCCAACGTCGATTGCATTATTTTTAATTTTATCGATGGAACTTACGACATCTAGTTCATCAATTAAATCTTGCTGTTCAAGAATAGATTTTAAATATTCTACACGACTTTTGTCGATTAGAAAATAAATTGCATGAGAAGAGTATACAGTCATTAATGTAAGGTTTTCAGTAAAATTATTGATCTTCAGCATGAGCCAATTATTTATAGTAGCAAAAAAAATAAATAAAACTTCTTTCATTAGCTTAGCCCCTGACGTTCTTTAATTAGATCTTTAGTAGTGTCGCCTTCAACGAAAGAAGTTTCATATTGCATCCTAACGATGCTCTTCTCAATGAAACCTTTAATACTATCAAGGACTTCTTTGCCTTCTTTCCACACGGCTTGCCGGCCTCTGACTTTAGAATGCCATACTTCTAAATCTTTATTAAGTTTATCTCCGTCCAACTTAACTTTACGAACAAGCCATGTTGCGTGTGAGACATGAGCTAAAGCATCTGTTCCTCGTATTTCATTTAACTGTGGTTCTGGATTAGAGTTTGTATCCATGCCGATCCTGTTCAGTTGTGCCAGTGTGAATAGGTCAATATCAAGCTCCTTTGCTGCTGTCATCAACTTGTAGGCTCTATCTTCTAACATTGCCGCTGGATTATTAGTAGATGCACCTTTATGCCTAGCTAGGGCATGAAAATGATCAATCACTACCGCTCGCAGCTCAGGATGCTTAGCTTTCATTGATCGCATTGTATTGATGCAGGTTTCTACGTCTGCACCCCATGGAGACTCAACAAGAATTTTGCCTTGCTTT
>Ga0098038_1000197_pt1 | contig 27092 bp, 26 predicted proteins | sample 5B_taG_FD_75051 | JGI IMG/M metagenome (GOLD analysis project Ga0098038, IMG submission 75051) | Marine viral communities from the Subarctic Pacific Ocean - 5B_ETSP_OMZ_AT15132_CsCl metaG | ecosystem: Environmental > Aquatic > Marine > Oceanic | place: Pacific Ocean | collected 2015-01-08 | reverse complement strand
CTATACAAAGTAATGATGAAGCTATTACTACTAATGGAAGAATGGCTATTACATTTCTTGATGATTCTATTGTAAAGCTTACTGAACATTCACAATTACTTATTGATGAATATATTTATGACCCTGACCCATCTAAAGCAAAAATGGCTCTTACTTTTGGTCTTGGTACAGCAAGGTTTATTACAGGCAATCTTAATAAAATAGATAAACAAAATATATCTCTTAAAACACCTACAGCTAATATAGCGATTAGAGGGACTGATTTTACGGCTACAGTTGATGAACTAGGTCGTAGTCTTATAATACTACTACCAGACTCTCTAGGGCTTTCTAGTGGCGAAATAGAAGTAGTTACTGCTATGGGAACAGTTTTATTAAGTAAGCCCTATGAAGCGACTACAGTAAGTGTATTTGAATCAGCACCAAGCAAACCAGTTATCTTAGATTTAACGCTAGATGTAATAGATAATATGTTAATTGTTACGCCACCTAAAGAAGAAGTAGTTATAGAAGAAGAAGCTACAAGCACACAAACAGATAGCGTACTTGATTTTAATGACTTGGATGTAGACTATCTTGCAGAAGATTATTTAAAAGAAGATAGTTTAGAGTTTACAGAGTTAGATATAAATTATCTTGATGTAAATTACCTAGAAGATTTATTAAATGTGTTAGATGGATTGGCTATAGCTGAAGAAGAAGACCAACTACCACAAGCTACAAGTACACAAATATCAGGAACATTATTAGGTAAAGACCCTGATACACAAATAACAACTATAATAACAGGACAAGTTGTTAGTTTAAGAAGAAGTGTAAGCGAATCTGTGCAGTTAGATTTAGATGGAAATAATGCATATACAGTAATTTTTATACAAGATGGTATATCTAATGTTATTAAAGTAAATGGTGGTAGTGATTCTGTTATAACTATAACTCAGAGTGATTAATGAAAAAGTTAATATTCATAATACTTATAATACTTGTATTGCCATTAGTATATCAATCAACACCTACAGAAATACTTAAGTTAAAAGTATTTGATACCTTTATACAAACACCTCAAGAGTCTGGTAACTTTGTCATACTCAATATTACTGAAGAAGATGTAGAGCGTGAAGGTGGTTATCCATTACCTAGACAAAGACTTGCAGAAATACAAATTGACTTACTAAACAAAGGAGCTATTGGTATTGGTTGGGTTATTAGTTTTCCACAAGCAGATAGAATGGGTGGTGATGAAGTATTTGCTGAAGCACTAGAATATGCACCATCTGTAATTGCTATGTTTGAAGATGGTAAAGGAGTTTATCCTTCTACATCTGGAACTGTTGTACTTGGAGAAAATAATGGTGGTATACTTAGTTCGGGAGTAAAACAAAACCATCCTCTTTTAGCAAATAAAACGCTATCTGGTTTAGCTATTGCTCCCACAGAAGTTGACCAACTTGTAAGAAGAATACCTCTTTTAGTTAAAACACCTGATGATAATTGGATTCCTAGTTTTGGCACACAAATATATAAAGCTTTGTTTAATGTTAAAACTTACATTATAAAAACTAATGATAATGGTATATCAGAAATATCAATAAGAGGAATACCACCAGTTAAAACAGATAGTCTTGGTCGTAAGTGGATAAGCTGGGTAAAAACAGAAGAAACTAATTTACAAGAAATGAATGTAAACGGTAAGTTTGTATTCGTAGGTGTAACAGCTAACGGAGTTATGCCACAGATTGCAACTCCAGTTGGTTTATTAGAACCACATAAAATACAAGCAGCACTTGCAGAATCAATTTTAATACAAGATAGTCCTTACATACCTGATTGGGCAATAAGTATTAACTTGTTAATATTTGTATTAGGTGTTTCTTTAGTTTGGTATATATTATTTTATTTTGGAATTACATGGGGAATAACATTAAGTTTAATTACTATGTTTATAACAGCAAGTACAGGATATTATTTTATACAAAAAGGAATATTAATAGATGTTACATGGACTTTAATATCTGAATTTATAACTGGCTCAATAGCTTTTTATCTTAGATTTAGAGAACAATATAAATTAAGACAACAGATTAAAAAACAATTTGAACATTATCTTGACCCTAGACAAGTTAAAAAATTACAAGATAATCCAGATTCATTAGTATTAGGTGGTGAAAGAAGATACTGTACATTTTTATTTACAGATGTAAGAGGTTTTACTGCTATGTCTGAAAAGCTTGAACCAGAAGAAGTAACTAAAATTATGAATAAAGCTTTAACAATACAAGCAGATGCAGTAAAAAAATATCAAGGAATGGTAGATAAATATATAGGCGATGCAATGATGGCAATATTTAATGCACCTATAGATTTACCAGACCATGAAACTGCCGCAGTATTATGTGCTAAAGAAATACAAGAAAAAATTAAACAAGCTAATATTGATGTAGAAATAGGAGTAGGTGTTAATACTGGTTATGCTGTTATTGGTAATATGGGAAGCAAAACAAGGTTTGATTATACAGCTATAGGCGATGCTGTTAATCTTGCTGCTAGATTAGAAAGCTCTACTAAGGAAGTTGGTGAAGATATTGTTATTGGATATAATACAATTAACGCAAAAAACTTTAATTCTGAAATAATATTAAAAGAATTAGAAAGCATATATGTAAAAGGCAAAGAAAAACCTATACAAATATATACAATAAATTAATTTTAGGAGTTTTATGAAAGCAATATTAAAAAATATAGTAGGAGCAGTAGCACCTACAATAGGTTCAGCAATGGGTGGACCTCTTGGTAATATGGCTATGGGTAAAATAGCAGAAGTTTTAGGTGTTTCTAATGACCAAAAATCTGTACAACAAGCAATACAAAATGCCACTCCAGAACAAATGATGGAGCTAAAGAAAGCAGAACAAGAGTTTGAAGTACAAATGAAAGAACTTGATGTAGATGTATTTAAGCTGGAAGTAGCAGATAAACAACATGCTAGAGGTATGTTTAGTAAAGATTGGACTGCTCGTATTATTGGTTTAGTAACCATAGGCGGTTTTCTTGGTTATATATTTTTAGTAACATTACAACCACCAGAACAAAACAGCGAAGCATTAATTAATTTAGTGCTTGGTTATCTTGGAGGATTAGCAAGTGCGATTATTTCGTTCTATTTTGGAGCATCTCACACCAACGATAAAGGAGAGTAATATGAAGATATCACAAGAGGGATTGTCTTTAATTAAAAAGTTTGAAGGTTGTGAGTTAGAAGCTTACAAATGTGCAGCTAATGTTTTAACAATAGGATATGGCTCAACCAAAGGTGTAAAAGAGGGTGATACTATTACCCAAGAAGAAGCTGATAAATTGTTATTGCATGAAATGGAAGAATATGAAGGCTATGTAAATGATTTAGTTAAAGTAAAATTAGAACAAAATCAATTTGATTCTTTAGTAAGTTGGGTATTTAATTTAGGACCAGCTAATTTAAAAGCATCCACTATGTTAAAGTTTTTAAATGCAGGAGATTATCATTTAATACCCAGTCAAATTAAACGCTGGAACAAAGCAGGTGGCAAAGTTTTAGAAGGCTTAATAAGAAGACGAGAAGCAGAAGCTTTGCTATTTGAAGGCAAAGAATGGCATGAGGTTTAATAATGACATTAAGAAAATTTGAATTTCAACCCGGAATAAATAAAGAAGGAAGTGATTACAGTAATGAAGGTGGTTGGTTTGATGCAGATAAAATTAGATTTAGAAAAGGTAGACCAGAAAAAATAGGTGGTTGGTCTAAATATACAAATCAAAGTTTTATAGGAACTTGTAGAAAAATTTATGTTTATAGAAGTGCAGAACAAACAGACTATGCAATATTAGGAACACATCAAAAACTTTATGTTTTAGAAGGTGATGATTTTAATGATATAACACCTATTAGAGCAACAACAACTAATGGTATAGTTTTTGCTGCTACTAATGGAAGTACAACTATAACAGCTACAGATGATGCACATGGAGCTGTTGTAGGAGATTTTGTAACAATATCAGGAGCTGTAAGTTTAGGTGGAAATATTACTGATAGTGTATTAAATACAGAGCATCAAATTACATCAATAACAACAGATACATTTACATTTGAAGCATCAGCTACAGCTAATGGTAGTGATACAGGTAATGGTGGTTCAGGAGCAGATGCTGTGTATCAAATAAATTCAGGTCTTGATGTTTATGTTCGTTCAACAGGTTGGGGTGTAGGAACTTGGGGTTCAAGCACTTGGGGAGCAGCAGCAGGTATAACATCAACTAATCAATTAAGACTTTGGTCTATAGATAATTTTGGTGATGATACAATAGCTGCTATTAGACTAGGTGGAATTTATTATTGGGATGAATCTTCAGGAGTTACTACAAGAGCAGTAAATGCTACAAGCTTAACTGATGCAAGTAATGTTCCAACTAAAGTTTTACAAATAATGATGTCAGATATTGATAGGCATGTTATAGCTTTTGGTTGTAATGCTATAGGTTCTAGTACACTAAATCCTTTATTAGTTAGATTTTCAGATGCTGAAAGTATTATAGACTGGACACCTTCTTCAACAAACTCAGCAGGTGGTGTTCAATTATCTTTAGGTTCTACTATTATTGGAGCTTTAAGAACAAGACAAGAAATACTTATATGGACTGATGCAGGTATAGTATCTATGCGTTTTGTTGGTCAGCCATTTATATTTAGTTTTAATGAAGTAGCAACAGGAATGTCAATGATATCTCCTAATGCTGCTATTAATGCAAATGGACAAGTATTCTTTATGGATAGAGGTTCTTTTTATACTTATTCAGGAAGTGCTCAAAGATTGCCATGTACAGTATTAGATTATATATTTAGTGATATTAATACAGAACAACTATTTAAAATATTTGGAACAAGTAATCCTGAACATAATGAAGTAATGTGGTTTTATCCATCTAAAGATAGTACAGAAATAAATAGATATGTTATATATAATTATTTAGAACAAACATGGTCTATAGGAACAACAACAGATAACTTTACTAGAACAGCATGGAATGATGCACCAACAAGAGTTTTTCCTGTAGCAGCAAGTAAAGATGATAATACTAATATAAATTATTTATATAATCACGAAGTAGGTCATAGTTCTGATGGTGAAAACTTTACTGCATTTATAGAATCAAGTGATTTTGATTTAGACCCTGATGGTGAAAGATATATGTTTGTTTCTAAAATAATACCTGACTTAACTTTTAGAGACCAACAAAGTACATCAGATGATGTAACTATTACAATTAAAGGTAGAAATTATCCATTAGAAGATTTATCTACTTTATCTACTGTATCAGTTACACCAGCTTCAACATTTACAAACACAAGAGCTAGAAGCAGACAATGTGCTATTAGAGTATCTAATTCATCAAATGATTATGGTTGGAGACTTGGTGATTTAAGACTAGATATTAAACCAGATGGAAGAAGATAATGGCAGAAAAAACAACAATACCTTTACCACTACCAACTTTAGATTATCAACAACAAGACCAATTTCTTTTAAGAAGAACTATTGAGCAAGGAATACAAGACATACATCAAGAAATAGGTGCATCAAAAAAAATGCAAAATCCTATTAGTAGCAAAGCTATGAGAAGACATCAATTTTTATTAATGGGAGTTACAGGTGGCTGATAGTTTAAAAGTATTAGGACAAGTTGACCCAGCAGCTACTACTACTACAGTACTTTATACTGTACCAGATAAAACTCAAACAACAGTAAGTTCAATAGTAGCTGCAAATAGAACAGGTTCTGCAATAACATTTAGATTAAGTGTTCATGTTGCTGGAGCAACTGCTGATGATAAACAATATTTGTATTACGATAAATCAGTAGCAGCAAATGATTCATTAACCATAGTAATTGGTATAACATTAAATCAAACAGATGTTATTAAAGTATATACAAGTGCAGTAGATATGAGTTTCAATATATTTGGTTGCGAAACAACCGAGGAAAGATAGATGGATATAAAACAACAAACTAATAATGTGGCATCACAAGGTCGTTATGGCGATACTATGCTTATGCATGTTAATCCAGCAGAAGTGCAAGGGTTAGCATCTATTATGCCTTTAACACAAAATCCACAGACAGGTCAGCCAGAAGCATTCTTACCTTTTTTAGCACCACTATTAGGTAGTATGGCAGGTACTGCTTTATTTACTGGTTTATCTGCACCAGTTGCAGGAGCAATAGGTTCTGGTATAGCTACTGCTATACAATCAGGAGATTTAAAACAAGGCATTATGTCAGGTATAACAGGATTTGGTTTAGGTAAAGCTCTTGGTGCTGCTGGTTTTGGAGCAGAAGGTAGAGCTGCTGAAGCATTAACAACAGCAGGAGAAACAGGTGCTGCTGCTAATTTAGTTACAGGAGAAGGTGTTAAACAAGCATTAGCTGCTGAAGCTGCTGTAGCTCCTGCACAAGCTGCTGCTGAAGCTGCTGCAACACAAACACTTGGCGAAGGAGTTTCAACATTTGCATCGCAACTAGCAAAACCTAGTTCTTATTTACCAATAGCTATGGGTGAAGGTCAAAAAGGTGTAATAGAAGCACAAGAAAATTTTGAAAGACAAATGGCACAAATGGAATTAGATAGAAAAAAAGCTAGAGAAAAAATGTATGCAGATAACCCTGAAAATATACCTATGAGTTCAAGATACTATGGAGCATCAGGTGGAATAATGTCTTTAGCTGAAGGTGGTCCGATTGGTGGTGTTACAATAATGGATGAAGTTCCAAAAATACCTCCTCGTAAGTTACCTCCTCGTCTACCAAAAAATGTAATACCAGATAATAGTTTTGAATCAGCTATGGCAGGATTACAAGATTATAAATACAAACCTAGAGAATCTAAAGAACCTGTTAGACAAGCTTATGAAAAAATGCAGGTTAATGAACTTACAGGTACAGAAATGCCAACAGGACAATTTGTTCCAGCAAGTGATTATAGAGCTGGTATAGACCCTGAGTTTAATTATTTTCCAAGGTCTAATACACCTGCTACATATTTAGGTGATTATCTTGATGGTATTGGTGGAGGTGGCTACGGTGGAGGTGGCTATGGTGGCGGACCCGGAGGCGGTGCTGGTTATATACCTTTTGATAGATTTGATTATGATAGATTTGATATTGATAATATACCTTTTGATTATGATAGATTTATAAATCCTATTAATTTTCCTATGGGAGTAACACAAAATAGTTTTTTACCAAAAGAAAGTATATTGAATAATATATCAAATACAACAATACCAAATTCTGTACCTGTTCCTGTACCTGTATCGTTATCAGAACCACCAACTCAAGACTCAAGAGGAGGTAGTTTTATGTTTAAGATTAGGGATGCGATTGAACAAAACCCAGACATAGTAAGACAAGGCGGAGGTTTTTTAGGTAAAAGATTTGACGAAATACCTTTAGAAGATAGAGGTTTTGGTCCCGGTATTAGGCGTTCAGAAGATTTTTTTAGACCAGAAGAATTAATGATGACTCCTGTTATGTCTTCAAAACCACCAGTAATGCAAGAGTCTATGCCTATAATGCCTCCAATGCCATTAACTTTAAGAAATGATTTAGGTTTAGCATCTATAAATAGACCAGAAGAATTAAATGTAAATAGACAAAGAATGCCTATGCGTATGTCTGAAGGAAAACAATTGCCTAATGAAGGACTTGAAGCTTTAGCTCAAACAGAAAAAGGTAAAGAAGCTGTTAGACAAATGGGATTTGAATTACAAATGGGTGGATTAACTCCTAGTAATGAAGAAATACAACAAGTAGCACAAGCTATTATGGGTCAATCTTCTAATCAAGATGCAGTAATAAGTATGTTTATAGAAAAATATGGTAATGAAATATTTATGCAAGTAAGAGAAATTATTTTAAATCCACAAGGAAATGCACAAACTCAAGGAATGATAGAAGGTGAAGGTAGTGGAATGGATGATGAGGTTATGGGAATGATAGGAAATCAAAGACCTGTAGCTGTATCACCCGGAGAATACATAGTACCTGCTGATGTAGTATCAGGCTTAGGAGATGGTTCATCAGATTCCGGAGCAGAAGAACTTGATGGAATGCTAGATAGAGTTAGAAAAGAAAGAACAGGAACAACTAAACAAGCACCACAACTATCAAATGCTGGAGGACTTCTACCAAGATGAATCAAAAAGTAATAGAAATAAAAGAAAATTATCAAGAAGATATTAATAAAGTAAACTATAAACCTGAACAAAACTATATAATTACATTAGTACCGGGTAATTATGTACATACTTTATGGAAAGATGTTACTCCTTATCTTAAAAAAGCAGTTAAAAGGTCGAATGGTAGATGGAATTTAGAATCACTTAAAACAGCTTGTATTCAACAAAGACAAGAGTTATGGGTTATATTTACAGAAGATAATACAGTTGTAGGTGTAGCTACTACAGAATTTGTACACTATCCAAATACAAAAAGATTAGCAGTACAATATTTAGGTGGAAAAGATTTACATGATTGGGCATGGTTATTTTTAGAAAAATCAGAATCATGGGCAAAAGATAACAATTGTGAAGGAATGGAATGTACAGCCAGATTTGGTTTCTGGAAATGGTTAGGAAAATCTGGTTGGGACAAAGCATACACAGTATTTGAAAAGAGGTTTAACAATGAGTAAAGGTGGCGGAGGGAGTTCAGCTCCACAAGAAACAACATCAACAGTAACACAAACTAATTTACCTGATTACGCAGAGCCGTATTTCACTAGATTATTAAAAAGAAGTGAAGCTGAGTCTTTACAACCATATAGAACATATGATGGTCAAAGATTGGCTGAACAAAGTGATGCTGCACAAACAGCTTTAGCTAGACAAACAGCTTTAGGTTTAAGTAGAGGTCCACAAGAACTTAATCAAGCTGGTGATATAGCAAGAGATATAGGCTTTGGACAACCGGGTGCAGGTGGCTCTATAGCTGCATATGACCCAAATCGTGTTACTTCTCAATATACTTCAACTGGATTTGATGCTAATTATCAACCAACAAATTTTGATAGAGGATATGAAGCTACAGATTTTGATAGTGGCTATCAAGCACAAGATTATCAAACACAACAGTTTGATGCTGATGTAGCACAAAAATATATGAATCCATTTCAAAGTCTTGTTGGTGATATAGAAAAAAGAGAAGCTAGAAGGGAATCACAGATACAAGCAGAAGGTATAGGAGACCAAGCTACTATGAGTGGTGGTTTAGGTGGCTATAGAGAAGCTATATTACAAGCAGAAAGAGAAAGAAATCTTGGACAACAATTAGGAGATATAGAAGCTAGAAGTCGTAGAGATGCTTTTACACAAGCACAAGAACAATTTGAAAGAGACAGAACTGCTGGATTTAGAGGTGATGAGTTTGCAGAAAGGCAAAGACAACAAGAAGCACAGTTTGGTTTAACAGCACAAGAAATGTCTGATAGAGCTAGACAGTTTGGTTCGCAACAAGGAATGACTGCTCAACAATTAGCTGATGCATCAAGACAGTTTGGTTCACAGCAATCTTTAGCAGCTCAAAGAGCAGCAGATGCCTCAAGACAGTTTGGTGCACAACAAGGATTAGCAGCACAACAAGCTGATATAGATGCTCAAATAAGAGCAAGACAATTAGGATTAGCAGGTCTTGGTGCTGACCAACAAACTCAAGCACAAAGATTACAAGCTTCACAACAGTTATCTAACATAGCACCTATGCAACAACAAATGGCTTTTGATAGATTAAAGTCAGCACAAGAAGCACAAGAAATAGGCAGAAACTTTCAACAGGCTTCATTAGATATGGGTTATCAAGATTACTTAAATCAGTTAGCTTATCCGAGACAACAACTTGGTTTCCAAAGTCAGATACTACAAGGGCTACCTGTAACTCCGGGTACTCAAGTTTCTTCATATCAACCTCAAGCTGGTACTACTCAACAGTTACTAGGATTAGGTTTAGGCGGACTAGGTTTATATAAAGCATTAGGACAAGGTTAAATATTAACAGGTTAATACATGAATATAATAGAGCAACAAGATAAATTAAAATCAGCACCAGATGATTCTTTAAAAAGAGAAATGCAAAGTCCAAGTGGTATGTTTCCACAGTATTTAGTTATGACTGAAATACAGCGTAGAGAAAAAATGCGTAAAGACTATGAAGGTAGACAAGCTGCTGATAATAAAACACCACCAAGACCAAGCATGGCAGAAGAAATGGCTATGACTCCATCACAACCTGCACAAATGAGTAGTGGTATTGGTAGTCTATTAGAGCAACCTCAACAGCCACAGATACCACCACAGATGCAACAAGAGCCTGTAAGAATGAATGTTGGTATGCAAGTTCCATATTCTGCAAATAACCCTTATGCGTCTTTCTTAATTCAAGATGACCCTCTTACTCCAGAAGATGAATCAGAATCAGAATATATGAAAGCTATGAGAGAGTATTACGAAGAAAGAAATAAACTCATGCCTGAAAAATTAGAAAAAGAAAGAAGGTTTAGAGGTGGTCTTGATTTAGTTAAAGCTGGATTAGCTGTAGGCACATCTGCTACAGGAGCAGAATTAAATAAAAATTTATCAGGAGTTATTGATAGCATTAGTAAAACTAATGAAGACTTAAGAAAAGCAGAAGATAAAATGTCTAAAGAACAACTAGAGTTTTCTAAAGCAAAAGCTATAGAACTAGGTAGAAAACAAGAACTTGCTGGTAAAGCTGGTAAGTTTGAACAAGACGAAGAAAGACTTGCAATAGAAAGAGAAAATAAACAAGCTTTATCTGATTATTATAAAAAAGACCCAACCTTAATTACATTAGCAAATGCTTTAGAAGAAAGAGATGTAAACCAAGATTTACCTATATATGACATTAAAGAAGTAATTGAAAATGGTATACCAAAAGAAATTAAAGTATTAAATCAAGATAAATTATTAACATATGCAAGTGAAAAAGCATCATCTCCAGTTTCACAAGGTTTGCGTCAAACAGGACTTCAACAAACAAGTATACGAGATACTATTGCTACAACAATGCGTAGTGTTCCTATTATAACTAGGATAAAAAATACAGCAGAAAGATTAAAAATAACTGAAGACGAAGCAAGAGCTATTGTAAAAAAAGATGTTATTAAAGAAATATTAGATACTGAAGCACAATTAATAAGTATGGGTTTAGCAGAAGGTGGGCTTATATCTAGTTCTGTAGATAGTTTTAATGATGTGATACAAAATATCAATGGCTAAATATATTGTATATACAGATGATGGATTAAAACATTATCTTCCTGATTATGTAACTGATGAAAATTATTTTGAAGAAAAAGAAAAATTTTTATCTGAATATACACCTCAATTCCAATCTCAACCTCAACCTAAAACTAAAATAATTCCTACAGATGAACTTAGTCATACACAAAAAGTATTGCAGTCTTTAATACCTGTAGATTTAAATTTTACTGAAACAGAAGGAGAATCTTCGTTTGTCGAACAAGTTATAGGTGGTGCAAAACAAGCAAAAAATGCTGCAAACTTTTATGCTCTATCTGCAACAGCTCCTGAACTTTTAAAAAAACAACAACTTTTAGATAGCTATATTGCTTTAGAAGGTATAAGACCTTTAACTTCTAAACAAGAAGCAGACAAAGAACAACTAATATTAGATATAAAAGGTACTGGAAAATCACAAAAAGAACTAGATAAAAAAAGAAAAAATATAAGTTTTCAAAACCTTTATTCAGTACCACCAATGGCTCAAGCTTTTGGTGATTTATTACAAGAAAGACAAGATAAAGGTCTTGAGCAAAGAGTTCAAGAAAATATACAAGACACTAAAGAAAATAATGAATATATACAAAGTCTTGGACACTCAAAAGCTTTTAATGCTTTAGCAGAATCAGAAGGTCTTATTGATGCATTTGCTTTTTTAAATCCCTATTCAGAAAACTTTGACCTAAGTTTACCATTAGAAGTAATGGGTACAAGTTTTGTTCCTATGTTAGCTTCTCTTGGAGCAGGTGTAGGAACAACATTAGCAACAGGTAATGTTCTAGCAGGTTCAGCAGCTACAGGTTTTACATCTGGTGCTATAGATAATGCTTACTCATATATAGAATACTTGCAAAAGAAAGGAATGGATGTAAACAATCCACAATCTGTTGCTAAGTTTATGGGTAATAAAGAATTAATAGCTGAAGCAAAAAAATATGCAAGAATTAGAGGTACTGCAATAGGTACATTTGATGCTTTATCTTTTGGTATGGCTACTAAAGTTTTTAATCCATTTGGATTTCAAAATATATTTGCAAAACAAGCAATGAATACCTTAATTCAAGCACCATTACAAGGTGCATTAGGTGGTGCAGGTGAAGCTACTGGTCAATACTTTACTTTAGAAGAAGGTGAAACCTTAAGATTTGGTGATATAAATATGGAGATAATAGGTGAGTTTGCCTTTGCTCCTGCTGAAGCAATACTAGGACAAGCATCTGCTGGATTTCAAGATATAAAAAAATCACAAGCATTAAAAACTGAAACACAATATAGATTAAGTAAAAACTTTTTTGAAATTTATTTAGAACAAATGAAACAAAAAGGTTTTGGAGAACAAGCAGAAAAAATAGCTTTTGATATTAACAAAAAATCTGAAGCAAGAATTGAAGGTGGAGAGAATCCTTTAAAAGCTTTTTCTGAAACTATAGAAGAATACAATAATGACATGCCCGGATTTGGTGAAGCCTTTGAAATTTACAAAAGCTTTACAGATGAATTTAAAAATCCTACATCTTTTCCTAGTAAAATTGTTACAGAAAATTCAGAAACTCCTAATGCATTTCTTGTAAAAGATAATGGTGATAACACATTTTCTATTACAGATTATCAAGGCAATGTATTAATTAATCCAAAAACAAATCAACCTTTTTCACCATATGATTCTTTAGAAAAAGCTGGTCAAGTTTCTAGTGGTTTAAATCTTATAGGTCAAACTCAGTATGCTGTAGAAAAAGTTAACGATTATATCTTAATGCAAAATTTAGATAGTAATAATTCTACAATACAAAATCTAGGATTAAAAATTTCTAATCCTTATTATGATGGCATTAGCTTTCAAGAGTTAAATGAAATAGGTGTAAGCCAAGAAATAATAAAAACAATTCAAGATGCTACAGGCAATCAAGCTAATGTAGCAATAAGTCAATTAAAAAATATTTTATCTAAAGCACAGTTTGATAAAGTAATGAATGCAAGAAGTGAAAACATTTTGCTTAATGAATCAAGTGCACCCAACAGCGTATCTGCTGCAACAATAAAACGAGTTCTTAAAAATAAAAATATAGATAGTGATGTAAATGATGAGTCATTTAAAAGACTTGCTTTGCATTTTACAGGTGAATCTTCTGTAGAAAAAATGAGTGTTGCACAACGCAGAGTTTTATATTCTGTAATAGAAAGTTTACCACCATCAACAGATTTAATACTTCTACCTGATTTTACACATAGAAGTTATTCATTAAATGATTACTCTAAAGCTATAAATGCTATTGAAGAATCTAAAAAAACTACATTAAAAATAATTAAAGATGCAACTGGTTTAAATAATTCAGAAGCTAAAAGATTAAAAGAAGATTTAATTACTTCTGGTTATATAAAAAATAATAAATGGGTAGGAACAGGTAGTCAAAAATATAATTTTGATGGCTCTATAAAATTTGCAGAAGATATTAAAATTAATGAAGATTTAGATAATTTTGCAGAAGATTTTAAAAAACAGAATCCAGAAATGTCTATTAAGTTTGACCCTTATATAGGAAATATAAAAGGTAATATTGAATTAGAAGGTGCATACGATAAAGTTTTTGATGAAATAATTATACCTATAGATAGAGCCGGAACTGAATATAAAAAAGACCCAAAAAAATATTTAAATAATTTAGCAAGAATATTAACTCACGAAAACTGGCATGCCCTTAGACAAGCAGATGTATTTACTGAAGATGAATATAATACTTTAGCAAATTTTGCTAGAACAAAAAAGCCTAAAGGTAGCAAGAAAACATATCTTGAAATAATTACAGACCCAGAAGGAGCATATAATACTCCAGAAGCATTAGAATTATCTGCAATAGAATCTCAATCAGATATTATAGAAGAAGCTATAGGTTTAGGATTTGAAGAATTTGGTGAAAATAAAAAAAATGTTACAGGTAAACCGCAACAAATTTTTAATAAGGTTGAAAACTTTTTTGCAAGTCTAACCAATTCTTTAAAAGGAAATGGATTTACAAATGCTACTGATATATTTAATAGAGTTACTTCTGGAGAAATAGCTAACAGGCAACGAGGTGTAGTAAGAACTACATTAGAAACAGATAGAACTGAAACAGAATTTGCAAACATATTTGAACGAGGCAAACAAACAGCAGGTGTAGCAGATGTTGAAGACTTGCCTGATATACAAGACAGTCCTACTTTAAAATTTTCTCTTAAAAATTCATCCAATCAAGATGGTAAACCTAAGTCACCATTAGTAAATGAGTTTTTATTTGGAGCACAACAAAAACAATTTTCTACAAAACTAAATAAGATAACAAATGCTTTGTTTGAAGAACAAGATATATTTGATAACTATTTATTAAATAGAAGAAAGACAAACTTAAATAATAATAATGATGTAAAACTTACACAAAACTATTTTAGATTATTAAGCAGTATGCTTTTGCAAAATCAATTTGGTAAAGATGTAACTACTATACCTATGTATATGGTAGGAGACCCATCAAGAAACTCACAAACAATATTACATATTAATAAACAAGATGCTTTAAAAACAGCACAACTACAAGGTAATATTAATTACGATACTGTTGGTGATACATCTAAATTATCTACAGTAAATGTGCCTAAGTATTCTGTATTTTTTCATCCTCAATTATTTAATCTTGGTAAACCATATATATCTAATCCATATAAATCAGAAGGATTATTTTCTGTAGACTCAAGAAGTATTCCTTTAAATATTGTATCAACAGAAAAAGTTAATCCAGTTATAGGCACATCATCTCCTAGAGTTAAGTACAGTTTAAAAAGAACTGAAGGAAGAATGACAACAGAATCTTTAAATACTATAAGAGCTTCTCAATTTCAAATAGATAATTTATATAAAAGATTTGCAGATGAACTAACAGGTGTTGAAGAAATGTCAGGATTAGATTATCAGTTAGTTGATGCAATATTAAAAGATATAGATAATCAAGGTTCTGATTCTATTGCAGCAATATTACAAGGTGATGAAGATTATATAATAGATAACTTAGGTCTGCCTCAATATAGAATGGGTAAGATTGATGAAGTAAGACAGGCTATAGAAGATATAACTTTTAGTTCTATGAAATATTTTCCAGAATTTATAGTTGTATATAGAGGCGGAGAAATTAATCCTAACTATGATGTAGTTCCTGTAACAATGAACAAATCAATAGCAGAAGACTTTGCAGCAGGTCGTCTTGAATCAGGCTATAGAGTAAGTGATGATGATGTTTTAACAGAATATTTAATACCTAGGTCTAAAGTATTAGCAGACATAAATGCTTTAGCTCCAAAAGATACACAAGAAGATTTACAAATAAGTCCATATGAAAGAACTTATTCAAGACAATATGAACAAGAACTATTAGTTAATGTAAATGATTTAATACCATCTAAGTTAGAAAGACTAGGACCAATAGAATTAAAATCTATTAAAGATAGAATTGCAGATGAAAAAAGAATTGGTCAAAAAAGTATAAAACAATTTGATGATGAGTTAACAGAAAAAACAGTTAGTCTAATGATGTCTCCAACTCTTGGACTTGGTGGAGATGTTGCTCCATTAACTAAAGAAGATGGAACTGTTAGAGGAATGACAGACAGAGAATATACTCATGCATTAAATGATTTAAGATTTCAATTATCTAAAATAAATCTAGGAAACATTACACAAAAACAATTAAGTAATATATTAAAACATCCTGCGTTAATTGAAGCTGAAAGAATAATGTTTAGTCAACCAACAGTAGAAGGAAAACTAAAACCAAAATTTGTACATGATTTAATAGAAATAGCTGAAGCTTATGCAGAAGATATTTTATCTGTTGATAAAAAAGCTACTTTCTTAATTGGATTACCTGCTTCTGGCAAGTCTTATTTTGCAGAACAATTAGCAAAAAAAACTAAATCAGCAATAATAGATTCAGATGATGCTAAAAAAATGATGCCTGAATTTAAAGGTGGATTAGGTGCTAATGCTACAGCACCAATGTCAAGTAAGTATGCAGCTTCTGTTATGGATAATATAACAAATCTTGGTGCTAATATAATTATACCTTCTGTTGGTGGTAGTTCTAAATATGGAAGCATGGAAAAGAAAATTTCTATGTTAAAATCAAAAGGTTATAGTGTAGATGTTATATTAATTGATACAGACTTTAATCATGCTTTAGTTAGAATGATGAATAGATTTGTAGATACAGGTAGACTTATAGCTACAGATTATTTTCTTGATGTTGAAAATACTCCAAGAGATACTTACAATAGATTGAAGGATTCTGGTTTGATAGATAACTATGCCTTCTTAAATAATAACTTTGCAAAAGGAGAACAGACAGTTGAAGAAGACCCCAGTAAATTACTACAAGAGTATGGAGAGCCTAGACAAATTGGAATCGGAGATGTTCGAAGAAGTTATGCAGAACGGTCCGACCTTGCGAGTGCAATTGAAGAAGCAGAAACAGAAGTCGAACTCCAAAAACAAAAATCAATAAAGGCAGGAGTCACTCCTGTAATTAGTGATAACGCTTCACCTGAAGCAAAGCTTTCAGCAATCAATGCACAGAAAGATATTAAAAATGCTAGTACAATAAACTTAGATGTTGATTCTATTATTGATGGTATAGATAATAATACAAAACTTAAATACTCATTTAAGAAAAGTGGTAAGCCACTTAAACCAGCCACAGAAAGATTAGTAAAGAAAATGACTATCAGAGATTTACTTCCTGATAATGAAACTATTTCTAGTAAAGTATTAAAGTCTTTTAAATCTGTTGACCCATTAAAATTTAGAGAAGCAATACTAGACCAGTATGCAAGAATTGCAGAAACAGATTATTCTGCCGGTAGAAAAACAGAACAAGGACAAAAGTTTTTATCTGCATCTCTTTCAGCAGCAGCAGCAATGTATCATTCAGATAGGTCAGGAGACATATATCAACAAGCTTTTATGCATGGTGTACCTGTATATAATACAAAGAAAGGATTTACTACAGTAGTAGATATATCTCCTGAAGATGGTAAACCAATTAAAGCACCACACGAAATATTTAAAAATGCTTATAACAATCCTCAAATGATGTGGGCATTTCAAGCTGTACTTGCAGTAAAAAGAGAAACTAGATTTAATAATGAAGGTAGAAAAGTAAAGATAAATGCAAAAGATAAGAAAGATGCAGTAATTGCTTTACAAGAACATCCTGAAATACAAACAATGATTGATGATTACCAGCGTTGGAATCGTCATTTAGTTAGATTCCTTATAGACACAGGAGTTCTTGATGAAAAGACTGGGAATGTTTGGATGGAACATTCAGATTACATTCCATTTTATAGAGCAATGGAAGGTGAAGAAGGATTTAAAGGACCACAAATATTTCAAGGTATGCAACTATCTCCTTTTAAAAGAGCTAAAGGTAGTGAAGAAAAAAATATTGTCGACCCAATAACAGGTATAACAAACAACGCAAGAGCAGCTATTAATGCTGGTATGAAAAATGTAGCAGCTAATAGAACTATGCGTAACTTAGTTATAATTAAAGCAGCAGAACAAGTTAAAAATAATACTGCTGGACCTAATATAGTTAAGATAAAAGTTAAAGGTAAAACTAAATCATTTAGTGTTGATGACCCAGATAATTATAATTTATTTACTGTTATGACAGGTGGAGATTTTCTTCCAACTAATATGCTAATGAGTGTAATGCGAGGAAGTAAAAGAATGGTTAGTGACCTTATAACCAGAATGCCTGACTTCTGGTTTAGACAAGTAGTAAGAGATAGTATGTCTGCTTGGTTTTTAAGTGGAGCTAATTATGTGCCAATATTAAGTCAGCTTAAAGAAAGTGCAAAAATAACATATGGAATGATGACAGGTAACTTGCCAGAAGAATATGTTGCTTTAAGAAATGCAGGTATTATTCAAGGCTATGAAAGAGGTGTTAGAGACATTGATAGCACACAAACTCTTGTTGAAAATGCATATAAGAAAGAAAGATATAAAGAAAAAACTACACTATCTAAAGTAGCAACAGCACCTCTTGATATCATTACAAAAGTATGGGATATATTAGGTCAAGGTACTGCTATAACTGATGCGGCAACAAGAGTATCTGTATATAAAGATACATTAAAAAGAACAGGAGATGTAGCAGAAGCTCTATCACAAGCTATGGAAGTTCTTAACTTTACAAGGCGTGGCAATAACAAATCGTTTCAACTTGTTACACAATCAACTATGTTTTTAAATCCTAGACTACAAGGTGTTGATGTTTTCTATAGAGGACTTACAGGTAAGTATGGAATAGGTAGAGGATTAACTCGTAGAAAAAGAGCAGCAGCAGTTGCTTTAAGAATGTTATCTTATATATCTTTAATGCCTTACTACTATTTATTAGTAAGAGATTCAGAAGAATGGGAAGAAGCATCAGAAGAAACTAAAGATAACTATATTATTATTCCGGGAAGTAAAGAACTAGCAGGTTCACCTTTAGGAATACCATTACCATTTGAAGCAGGATTCTTAACTACAACTGTACCAATGAGATTGTTAGCTAAAACTTTTGGTGACGATACACAAAAAGATTTGCGTGAAAGTATGGTAAGAAATATTACTAATACTTTAAAAATTAATCCATTAGAAATGACAGCTATACAACCATTAGTTGAAAACTATTTTAATTATGATTTTTATACAGGTAGAAAAATAGTACCTGAGTATTTAGATGACATAGGAGATTTAGCATACAGACCTAGTACAGATACATTGTATAAAAAAGTAGGTGACGAATTAAATATTAGTCCTTTATATATAGAAAATTTAGTATCAGGTTATACAGGTACGGCAGGTACATATGCTATGACATTTGTAGATTCTTTAATTACTAAAGGTCCAAATGAAGCTAAGAGTGCATCAATGCGTGTCGACCAGCTTCCAGTCGTGGGTGCTTTTTTACTACCAACAGAGGGTAATAGATTGGAAAATCAATTCTTTGATTTAAAAGAGATGGTGGACAATCAAGTAGAAAGTTTTAGAGTATTAGAAAAGAAAATACTTGATGAGGGAGATATGGGTGCTTTGGGCATGACTAAAGAATATAAAATAGAATACAAGGAAGCACTGCAAGGATTACAAAAAGACCTTAAGAAAACATCAGACCAACTAGGAGAGATAAGACAGGCTAAAGCTATCATAAATAATAGTCAGGAACTAAGCTCAAATCAAAAAAGAGACCAGATACTTGAGCTTGACGAAATTGAAAATGATTTACTACGGGGAATGGATATTTCGGGTATCAGAAAATTTTATATTGAAGAACTACAACCAGACTTAAGGATAAGAAATTAAATATTAACAGGTTAATACTTATATCTTTTACATTTTTTCTGCGAAGGTTATCGCAAACCCTTTAGATACAACATATCTTTTTATTTTAAAACAATTTACCGGTAGCTGCGTCAAAGCTGCTGGTTTTTTTATACAGGTTTAGGTAATGTTGGTATAGGTATAGGGTTTATATTTACAGGGAAATCAAAAGTTCGCATCTTGGATTCTCTTTATCGAATCCACCAAACTTATAGACAACTTTATTGACTTGTTCAAAGCTATCATCTTTAAGAACACCGGCTTTAACCAAAGCATCACAGGTAAACTTGTCTATGATTGAACAGGGATTGCTTATATCTATTCTTCTCTTAGTCTTAGCGTAATAGGTATAGGTTAATGTAACAGGTTCATTGAACTTAGATAACTCTTTGAGTTCAGGTATTAAGTTATCAGTATAAATCTTCTTAGAGTTAGATAGTATTCTGTAATGGGCATTACGATAGTTATTTAGATTAAGTATGAACTTCTTATTCTTAGAGTAGTAAACTTCTAAGGGTAAGATAATCTTCATTTAATAAGTTTTAATTTAATCTTCTTAAATAATGATGTACCTTTCTTATACTTTTCTTTTTCTAATCCTATTGGTAAATTAATAGAACAGTTTCTCGATTTTTTTAATTCCACTTTCATTGGCTTCATCTTCATTCTTAATTCCCCTCTCATGTTTTAATGGTTTTATAACAAAGAAATCCTTATGTTGAGGATAGCTATGTATAAAGTACCTAGCGTAATAACATATAAAATCATTTGATATTTTAAATGCACTACCTTTAGTTATTATATCAGTTTCCCATCTTATTCTTTGTATAATTGCCCAGTGTGAATAATGCTTTCTCCCACTTCTTATTGCCTCAAAAGTAAATTTCTGAAACAGTTTCCAAACTTCAGGATTTTTCTTATGCCACTTCCACCACTTAGCTTTATTCTTATCTATACATTCCATGAGTTAAACTCATTTAACAATCCATTGAATACAATTCTAGCGTGTTCATTTGTTTTTAATTCACTTCTGCTTTTTATGGCACAATAATCTCTAAGTCTTTCTGCACATTGAGTCTCATCAAAACCCTCTCTTTCCCATTCAGGAACATCAAACCTATCCATAACAAAATCTTGGAACTCTCTTTCTCTACAAAGTAATCCGGCTTTCATTACAGCTTTCTCTCCATCACTTTTTTCTTGAGGTATAACAGGCTCATCTTGGTCATTTAATAAAACCATAGCAACTTGATACCTACTACCCACCCAGTCTCTTAAAAGACTTTCAGGTACATCTGATGGGTGTACAGCAAGAGTTAAGATATAACCATTCTTATCTTGCCTCATAGCTATCTTCACTCCCTCAAAAGTTATAGTCGCTTTTTGAAATGTATCTTCATAATTATCCATTTTTACTTCTCCTTTTTTTTAATTTTCTTATCTGCAATTTTTGTTTTTGCTTTGTTAAATATTCTTTCCCAACCAACATCCCACTTGTCAGGACTCTTTGCTCTAGGTCTACTACCCTTTCCACCATGCCATTGTTTAGTCATTTTTCTTGAGTAAGCATATAGATTGTTAATAAACAAATACCTATAACAGCTAATAAAGAACTATCCATTTTCACTCCATTTTTTATATTTACTTTCTGCCCATGCAAGAGCATCTATTCCATGCAACGCCCACCACATACTTTCTTTACCAGTTCTATGACAATCCATGTGATGTTCAGCACATAAAGGAACTGCCCACTGGTCTCCATTTTTCAACCCCCATCCTCTTTTTTGAGAATGTCTTAAGTGATGAGCATGAACTCCCTCTCTACTACAAACAAGACAAGGATATTTTCTTATGTACTTAAGATACTTTTCACTTCTGATTCTTTCTTCTTTCAAGTATTAACTCCTTAATATTTAAAATGGTAAATCATCCAACTCATCTTTAACATTTGCTTCAAGGTTTACAGTATCAACTACTTCTTGTGTAGCTTTTTCCTTATCACTTTTGTAAGTGTCCATCTCAATTGCAGTGTACATATATTCTGTATTCTGTCCGGTCTTAGGATTTACATTCTTTGATACTCTATTCCACATAGCGATACTTAAGTCAGCACCTTTCTCTCTCCTTGTATCAGACTTAACAGCTTCAACCATTTCCCTCAACAACTGCTCACTAATAGTGATGGTGCTTTTGTAATCAGGATGTGTTTGCTTTTGCTTGTAACCATTCTTAAAAATGTTACCAGTTACTTTTGCTTTGTTTTTATAATCTTCCATTATTTCAATTCCTCTTTTTTAGTTTTAAATAATTCCACAATCTTCTCAAAAATATCCTTATGTCTACTTTCGATTATGTCGATTGAGGGTTTGTTTTTTACAAAGACATCATTCAATCCATCAACATCTTTGCAAAGTTTTAGAGGTACTTGAATACCATCTAAAAATAGGTTCGCCCAATTCTCATCATGCTTATCTTTCTCTACAGGCTTTGATTCATCACTTGATACTGCACCACTATAAATAAGTTTGCCCTCTTGCTCATTAGCATCTTCTTTTACTACAGCTTTCTTTGATTTAGTTTCTTGTTTATCAGTAGAGGGCAGGTCTTGTCCGGCATATATATACAGTCCAAGTCCCCACATTCCTAAAGTCTTAACAAGACATCTCATCTTAGTATCAGATACTTCTCTTGCACTAGGGTTAGCAACTGCATTGTTTTTAAAATCCATTACAGGTAACCACATTTCCCTTGCTAGATTTCCAATAGTAACTCTACATCTAACTTCAGCAGTTCCATCCGGAAGTGTTACATAAGGAACACCAGTCTCTTGATTCTCATAAAAGTTATATTGTGCATCAGGGTAATTGTCCATCATTGTACCCCATGCCCACGCCCAACTTAGGTATGATAGGTTCATCTTCTTTTCAACCTTATCACTTACATCAATCTTACTTAATGTTTCCCATACATCTTTATATGTTAGTTCTTTATTCATTTCTTTCTCCATTTTGCATACTCCTTGTAGCTTGTATTAATAATTTAGTATCTGTTGATACGAATTGGTCAAAGGTCATTTTCTGTTGAGTAATGATACGCCTAGAATAATCTTGTATTAAGATATGCCTATCATCTTCAAAGGCTATTTTAATATGTGGTATTCCCTCACTCGCTAGGACTTGCATAAATCCTATTATCTTTCTCAACACTTCTTCATTTTTCATTTTGTTTACTCCATTTTTGATATTGACTACACCATTCATTTACTTTGCAGTAGTTACCGGTGCATCTTATAGGTTCTCCTTTTCTTTCATCAATGACATACTCATCACTATCTTTCTCTTTTAAAAACTTTTCAGCTTCTTCTTTGTTATCAAAGACTTTCAATGCCCTTTTATTAACTTCCTTTCTAACAGCGTATGAGTCCTCTCTTTGCCATCTTTCTTCTTTGTTACACTCGGACATAGACTCATCACTTACAAAGCCATAGGCAGTCTCTTGATGCAATTGAACCCTATCTTTAATGTATTGTTCTTGTTCTTCAAAACTCCATAGCTTTATAGGGACTACTAATATTTGTTGTTGTGGGTATTTATCATCTCTCTTTGCATTGTTTCTATTCCAATCTCTTAAGAAAGTTATTATCTTTAAATCTTTAATCTTTACATTCTTTTCTTTTGCTACAAGATAAGCATAACAATTTAATTGTCTTTCCCAATCTAACTTAGGATTCTTTACTGCCCAAACGCTAGTAAATTTATAATCCATTACACTAATACTTCCATCATCTTCAATCTTTTGTACATCAATAGCACCGGAAACTGTCCAAGTTCCAACTTGAGTAAACAATCTTTCTTCTACTAGGTGGTTATCATCAGCACCCTTTTCAGTTATGTGATGGATAGCACTACCAAGATTTGCCCAAAAAGTATCAACAACATCTTCTTCAATGTTGTTATCATTCGCCATTCTTAACACTGATACTTGAGGACTATCTATTAACTGCGTAATACTTCTATCAGATGCACCTCTTGAATAGTCTCTACTTTCAGCAAGGTTTACTAAAGTCTGTGGTAAGTTATGCTTGTTGGTTATTCTACTCGCCATACCCTAATACCCTCATCAACTTCTCTTGTTGTGATAGAAAAATTATCTTTTCTTTTCTGTTTTATAATAGATTTTGCGTAACCAATTTGATTTCTAAATGCCATAGGGTTTGAGCCATCAGGAATTGGAACAACAAAAGATTCATTGACTTCTAATTCTTGTAAACATTTTGTAATGCTATTAGGTTTCCTACGCACCTTTCTATTAATGGGTGGTATGGGTATATCCTTTTCAATCTTGAACATATTTACTCCTTTTTTCATCTTTACCCTTGTCATTATATGTATTTTAATATTAAATACAAATACTAATTAAAAAATTAATTTTATAGAAATTATGAATAGTGAATTATATCTTTCAGTTATATATCAAAGCATAAGAGATGCAGTATCTAATGATAGTAAGAAAGTATATGAGTCTTATGATTGGTTTGGTTCTGAAGATTTTGATGAGATATGTGAACTCGCTAATGTAAATGCCAATTCATTAAGAAAATCCTTGCTACATTTAAGAGGTAGCGAAAATCCAAAAGAGACAGCAGACAATATGATTTCATCAATCAGGGGAATGATGTGGAATAAAAAGGTTGGAGAGGAAAACTCTAGTATAAAACTAGATAGTTAAATACTAGATATGTTTTAAATAATAGATATAAATTTAGTTTAATACTAGATTATAGTAATACTAAACATAAGGAGTGGTAAATGCAAGAGGTAGTTTCAGTAATTAATTCTCAATACATTGAGGATTTTTCAAACAAGAGGATAGAATGTCCATCTTGTTCTCAAGGTAGAAAGAAAAAAAATCAACGAACTTTATCTCTCACAAGAGAGGGCAATAAAGTTTTATATCAATGTTGGCATTGTCAATTAAGTGGAGTAGTAGACATGAACAAAAAGAATAATCTAGTAGAAAAGAAAGTAGAAAAGAAAGTAGAAAAAATAACACCTTTAAAAATTTCAAAAACAGCGTCCCAGAGAAACGGAAAAAATGAATTTGAAAGTAAGATGCTTACAGATAGAGGGATATCAGAAGATACTGCAAAAAAATATGGTGTCTTGTTTGATAAGAGAGGGTTCAATGGTGTGGGTGTTCAGGATGCTATTGGGTTTCCTTATTACAATGAAGAAAATGTTTACGCTATCAAGTGGCGAACTGTTGAGGGAAAGAATTTTACCCAAGAGGGGTCAGCTAGAACGCTGTTTGGGTTAGATAGATTAACTATTAACGACTTAATAGTTATATGTGAGGGTGAGTTTGATGCTCTTGCTTTGTATGAAAGTGGTATTGATTGTGCCTTGTCAGTACCTAATGGTGCTGTAATGAAAGTTAGTAACAACAAGATATCTCCCCAAGAAGATAAGAAGTTTGCTTATATATGGAACGCCAACGACCAGTTAGACAATGTTGAGAAAGTCGTTATATGTTGCGATAAAGACTCATCAGGTGAAGCACTTACTGAAGAACTAGCAAGGCGTATAGGAAAGAATAAAGTTTGGTTAGCTACTTTACCGGAAGATTGTAAGGATGCTAATGAAACCTTACTCAAGCATGGCAAAGAAATATTAAAAGAATGTATTGATAACAGTGAGCCTTACCCATTATCAGGGTTGTATAAAAGTGAGCATTACGAAAATAGTGTTATTGATTTATATGATAAAGGTTTTATGCAAGGTGCATCAACAGGATATCAGAATGTAGATGAACTATTTAAGATTGCAGGTGGGCAGTTATCAGTCGTTACAGGTATTCCATCATCAGGTAAGTCTGAATTTATTGATATGATTATGATGAACCTAGCAAAGAAAGAGGATTGGAAGTTTGCAATATGTAGCTTTGAGAATCCACCGGATTTACACATAGCAAAGTTAGTAGAAAAGTATGTCGACAAACCTTTCTTTAGTGGTGCTATGGCTAGAATGAATGAGGATGAGAGAGACAATGCACTTAAGTTTATTGAAGAACACTTTATGTTTCTTGATTATACAAATGGGGAATCAGCTACCATAGAATCTATACTTGAGAAAAGTATTGGTGCTGTAAGACAGTTAGGTTGTAGAGGCTTAGTGATAGACCCATACAATTATATTGAGATGGATAGAACGACAGGTAATGAGACAGACAATATTTCTACTATGCTTACAAAGATAAGTCAGTTTGCTAAAGCACACGATATTCATGTTTTCTTTATCGCACATCCACATAAATTATATCCGGATATGAAAGGTAAGATACCTGTACCATCAGGATATTCTATCTCCGGTTCAGCATCATGGTTTGCTAAATGTGATTTAGGAATTACAGTTCATAGAGGAGATGGGACAGATGTCGAAATACATTGTTGGAAATGTAGATTCAAGTGGGTAGGTAAACAGGGCGAAACAATGCTAGAATATTATCCACCAACAGGCGTTTATTCTGAGAAAAATAATGAGGTTGTTTATGGGGAAGAATACGATTGGGAATTTTAATCCTACAGATTTAGGAACAAAGGAACTTCACTCACATTTTGATTGTGAGTTAGAAAGTTTGGGGAAAGGAATTTTTAGAACACGAATTAAGAACCAACTCGTTATAGATAAGTTATTTATTAACTCGTTAATAGATGAGAAACAACATAACGCAGGTGAATTTATATATAAGTTAGCATCCCAGTCAGGGATATTTCCATCATCAGTAAACCTTATTGCTACATTTCAGGATGGTGGATTGGCTAATACTTCTTCACATAAATCTTTGAAAGCACTTGTTCTTACAAGGATTACAAAAATTTTAAGAACTCAGGGGGGTCGCAACACATCAGTAGGTTTGCCGGATTTTCTTATCAATGTTGTTTGTTTTAATAAATCTATAACAAGCGAACAGGAATTGCACCTCTTAAAATTGGGACTAAATGCAATATCTGAACGCTTGTATAGAAAAAAGAGTGAGAACTCTAAGGATTGTTGCTTGAACGCTGTTGAATCTGTTGTTCAAGCATAAAGACTATTTGTGAGGATAGACTTCTTCTATTCTCATTTGCTACTTCTTGTATTGATTCTCGTAAAGTATCAGGCATACGGGTTGTAACATATCCGGTCTTTGGTTTTGGTTTTGTATTAAATTTTACTGTTGATTTCATTTTTACTCCTTAATGTATGTTCGATATTTCGTTAAATAATCTTGTTTGTTCTTCATAACTTCTATGAAACGCTGTATAAGTTCCATCATCTTCTTCATGTAGTATTTCAAAATAGACT
>Ga0098038_1000196_pt1 | contig 27099 bp, 44 predicted proteins | sample 5B_taG_FD_75051 | JGI IMG/M metagenome (GOLD analysis project Ga0098038, IMG submission 75051) | Marine viral communities from the Subarctic Pacific Ocean - 5B_ETSP_OMZ_AT15132_CsCl metaG | ecosystem: Environmental > Aquatic > Marine > Oceanic | place: Pacific Ocean | collected 2015-01-08 | reverse complement strand
TCTTTTTTTTTGCCTTAACTTTCAGAGCGTAAGCAAACCACGAAACCGCGTCTTATGAGTGTGAAGCTATCCCTCCCCGCAACCTTTGCCGACCTCACCTTGCGCCATCTTCAGGTGCTTGAGACGTCCGACGACCCCATGACGTGCGTGGGCGCCGTTACGGGCACCGATTGGGAGGAATTAAGGGATATGCCCCGCGCTTTGATTCAAGAGGCATACAACCACCTCCAAACGCTTCGCAAGGCCGAAACACAACGCCACCTCGAGACGTTCGAGCTCAACGGCACGCGATACGGCTTCGTGCCGAACTGGGACGAGTTCACGGCAGGGGAGTGGATTGACGCGGAGCAACTGTGTGGGGACTTTTGGAAAAACGCTCACAAGGTCATGGCTTTGTTGTTCCGTCCCGTCGCAAGGGAGTGGGGCAACCGCTACGAGATAGAGCCCTACACGGCCAAGGAAGACGCCGAGGCGTTCCTCGATATGCCAGCGGACCAAGTGGCGGGGGCCCTGCTTTTTTTTTCGACTACCAAAAACGAACTTCTGAGCACTTTGCAGTCCTCTTTGATTCAAGCGGCGATGAAGGTGGCGACGACTTCGGGGAGAAGTGGGGGTGGTATCCTGTCCTCCATTCTCTTGCGGGTGAGGACGTTCTTCGCATCGAAGCCGTCACCAAGCTCACCGTCGGTCATGTATTCACCCACCTCGCATTCCTGAGGGACTTGGAGTTTAAACGCAAACAGGCGACAGCATGATAACTTACACCAACATCGTGAACCGTTTCGAGGCATTCGTTGCGGCCAACCCGTTCGTGTCGACGTTCTCATTTGGCTCGCCCTCCGACGTCGATTTGGATAAGCTCGAAACCTACCCCATCCTGCACCTCGTGTACACGGGGGCCAGCTACGAAGGGAGCTCCAAGACCTACTCTTTCGAGGTGTACATCCTTGACAACCCGCCCAACAGCGAAGCCAAAGTGGACTTTCAAAAGGGCGCCATCACAAACGCCGAACAGGTGGCCGAGGACATCTTGGCCGACATGGAGCGCGGTGGGGAGGTGTTCACCTTTGCCCATCGCTTCGACGTCGCCAGCGCCTCCACCGTCCCCCTTGAGGAGGAGGGAAGCAACGTACTGTCCGGCGTCCTCTTGAACCTTTCCGTGACCGTTGGTTACGAACACAACTCTTGCATTTCACCACTCACATGAACAACTGGAAACTTCGCGCCACGTACAGCGGCGACAATACAATGGACTTCGTCGAAGTCAATGGCTACCTTGCTTCGCCGTCAAGCTCCGAACCTCAGATGAAGGTTGTCCCATTCGGAGATAAGTACGCCGCAGCGTTGCGCAAAGCGGCAAGCGAAACATTTGGCCCCGTTTCAAACCAAGTGCCCGGGATTTGCAACGGCACATTTACCCACACCGGGTCAGGCTCTGCGACGGTGTCGGCGACTACGCTCACCGGGTCAGGCTCAAGCGCTACTTTTACCTATTCATTCCTTGCCGACGGCACGCTCTCGACCATTGTCGCGGCGGCGGGAGGAAGCAACTACAAGGTGGGGGACAAGCTCCGCATCACCACAAGCGCAGCACATGGTTCACAGGTCATCGAGTTCCGTTTGGTCGATGGGTCCAATGGCGTGTTGTTGACTGTCCGGTTGATTCACGACCGCAACAACCCACTCCCCTTCCCCGTGCATCGAGCAAGGGTCAACGAATCCTCGAGCTTCACCTTTCAGGTGCTCGACTACCGGGGCCAACAGGTCTTCCCACGTCCACAGGACAAGCTCCTCGACAAGTACCCCAACGCGGCGGCGGCCTACGGCTTGCGCAAGTTGCGTTCGGCCTACCTCGGTCCAGCTATACAAGTAAGGCGGGCAAGTGACAACGCATCGAAGGACATCTACTTCGATTCACAAGGCAACCTCGACACTGCCGACTTGGTAGCGTTTGCAGGTGGGTCTTCATTCATCCGCACTTGGTATGACCAGTCAGGCAACGGAAACGACGCACTACAAACAGCGGCGGCAAGTCAACCACGCATCTCGCAGCTGGACGGCTCGCTTGTCACGGTCAACGGCAAGCCCGCCCTTGACTTCGACGGAAGCGACGACCAGTTTTCTATCGACGGCTCGGACCTGTACGGCCAAGACCGTTTGGACGCATATATGCACTATCAAACAACGGACGCGGCATACATCATGTTCGTAGGTGACACGGGCGGCAAGTACAGCTTTGTGCCTCAAGACCAAGGAACCGACACCGCCTTGTCCTCGCAGTACGACATCGATGGAACTCTACCTACGCTGTACGTCAACGGAATCAAACCGGGCATCGTTTCAGGCACCACAGACCGAGACGACCTTCACACAATGATGGTCACCAACGCGGCCTCACACTCCAACGGTGCCATCATGGTGCACGAAGCCGCTGGCACGCAGGGGTGGACAGACTTTGGCGTCAGCACATACAGCGGCTTTCGGTTCCTCGGCAAGCTGACCGAGATGGTGCTTTACAACACCGACCAGTCGGCCAACCGCGAGAACATCGAGAAGGACATGGCCCTGCACTCGGGAGCCTACCAAGTGGAGGATGCGCCGTTGCTTGACGCCTACGGGGGTGCCCATGCGGCCTACTCCCTCCGCAAGCTGAACAGCGATTACACGGGTGCGGCCATTCGGGTGCGTGCTACCCGCACGGGAAGCCCGGAGCAAGACATCGGCTTTGACGCTGACGGCAACTTGGACACCGCCGCATTGCTTGCGTTCACAGGTTCTAACAGCGGCTACATAAAAACGTGGTACGACCAAAGCGGCAACGGGAACGACGTCACGCAGGAGGCCACTAACAAACAACCGAAGATTGCCTACTCCAACAATACCGTCGTCAGCGTCAGCGGACGCCCGGCCCCAGTTTTCCAAGGCTCCGCCGCCCTACCCTTCGACAACACGGGCCTCGACATCGGCAACCTTTCGTCCTTCACGGTTCTGAAGTATCAAGATACCGCAGGCTCTGAAATCGGGCTTGGTGTCAGTGGTGGTGGCGGCAACAAGCGATGGTACTCGCCATACCTTGTAGGCGGCACTTTTGCGTATGGATATGCAGCGTCGCCACAAGGCGTTAACACCACAGCCAACACCAACAACAACCTCCACACCATGATTGCGGGAGCTACGCAGACCGACATGGAGGCTTTCCTTAATGGCACAAGCGTCGGCACCGCTACGCTCGCCACGGGCATTGATACAACCAAGAGCGGCATCGGAAACCTTGACAGCGCCTTTCAAATGGACGGCTTCATCCAAGAGGTCGTCGTCTACTCCAGCGACCAAAGCGAGCGCCGCGAAGGCATCGAACGCAACATCTCAAACCACTACGACTTATGAGCTATATCCTAATCTCAGCAAACGACGACTTGACGTCGCAGGAGCGCGCCGAACTCATCACCCGCGAGCTCTACAACATCACGGCCCCCGAAGCCATGCAACACGACTACCAAGCCGACGGCACCGTCTTCGGCCTCGTGGAGCACCCCGACGGGGGCAACTGGGCCATGCACATCGACGAGGACTGGGTCATCTACTGCCACGACGACGTGGACCTTGCTCGCCTTGTGGGTGCCTTCCCTGAAGTGCCCGCCGACGAGGTGGCAAGCCTCAGCGCCTTGATTGAGTCGAGCGAAAAGATTGAGTTCGCCCAAATCATTCCAAGCACCGCCACCATCCGCGACCACGAATACATGGTCGACAACGGGTGGTTCACTGACGAAATCTAAAACCTTTAGACATGAACTTTATCGCAAACAACTGGGCCGAGTTGGCCCTTGCCCTCTTGGGAGCCCTTGGCACCTACACCGCCCTCACTGAATCCACCAAGGACGACAAGGTGGTCGACGTCTTGAAACGCATTGTGAACGCCATCGTCTTGGGCCGTTCTCGTAAATCCGACAAGAAGTGAAGACCTACGACCTTTTCGACGACATCTTTGCCCAAGCGTCGGACGGCTTTTTTACCGTGAACGGCTACATCATGGGCAACACTACGACTGACTTTGAGGTAACCGTTCAGCCTTACGGCACGGAATACCCGGCGCCTTTGGTGACAAGCTCCGCACCCAATCAAGTGCCCGGCATTACAAGCGGGACTCCGGCAACAATCACAGCAAACCAAACCGTCACCGGACGCACTGCCACAAGCATCACCGGTGAAGGTAGCGGGGCGACATTCACGTATGTAAGCGACGGGAGTGGCGTTATCACAAGCATTGCCGCAGACGCGGCGGGAACAGGCTATTTGGAGAACGACCACTTGAGCATCACGACAACGTCGGCTCACGGCTCGCAGACCATCAAGTTCCGGCTTGTCTTTGACAGCAACAAAACGTCTCTTGTGGCGACCCTCATCCATGACCGCACCAACCCGCTACCATTTCCGGTGAAGCGTGTGAAGGTCAACGGAACCGACGACAGGGCCGTGCTTTTCTTGCGTGAAAGAACGTGACCAACTATGAGGCCATTTTGGAGGAGTTCGCAAGGGAAACAACCCTCGCCGCAAAGCGCGAGCTTGGTTCGCGACGCATTGGTCGCAATCGCTCGTATGGCGTGGCGACGCGTAAGCTCCAAAGGTCTCTCACGTTTAGTTTTCAAGGCTCTCGCCTTGCGTTCGGTTCTCCGGTTCCTTACGCCGGTTTTGTTCATTGGGGCGTTAACGGCACCAATCGTTCGCACGGTTCGCCGTATTCGTACACGACGAAGCAACCGCCCACCGACGTCATCATGCAGTGGATGCGAACCAAGCCGGTGCGACTGCAAAAAAAGGGAGGCAAGGGCTTCGCGCGTCAAACGCCGTCGGCGCTCAAATCAGCGGCGTACCTCATCGCGCGGGCAATCAAGAGGAACGGCGTCCCGGGGGTAAAATACTGGACCGAAGCATACGAGACAATGTGGCCGCGCTACGCCCAAAAGATAGCGGAAGCAAAAGCCGAAGACGTGGCCCTTGAGATAGCGGCCAACATCGGAGGCATAACCATCAAAGCCAAGTAAGACATGGCCGTTGCCCTTACATCGGAACCGGTTGACGACCTCAACCTCTGCAACCAGCACCTCATCTACGTCATGAACGACACGGTCACGACTCCGGACCGTTACATCGTGCAGGTATTTGAAGGCGAAAGCACGTCATCGCAAGGGCCGGAGATAGCCAAGGTCTACATCACGCCGAACGAACAAAACCGAGGCGTCTTCGACTTGGGCGACATCGTAAGCAATCGCCTGTTGCCCCCTGCTACGTTGTCATTTCAAGGCACCGACCGCTTTGCTATGACAGGGCACAACCAAAACGAGCGTGCAGAGTCAACCGACAGAACTGTCAAAAAGTACACGCTTCGATTTGGTGGCATCTACAACGGCCTTGAAGACCTAAACGACGACTCGGCCGTGAAGTTTTTGGTTGGTGGCGCTTGGCAATTTAAGGACGGCAAACACCCGAGCTTCGCGGAATACTACGCGGACGCATTAAGCAACACGGCCAAACTGTGGTATACCGACCTGCCCAACAACTCGCAGGTCATCGAGAGATACATGGCCGACGAGGACGAGGGGCGCGTGAGCATTGTCATGGGGTATTACTTAGGCATCACCAGTTACCTTCTACGGGTGACGGTGCAGGCGTTCCAAGCCGATGGCACAAGCATCCACACCGAGACGCTCACCCTTGCAAATTCTACGACTTACCGGTTGAACCAATACTGGATTCCATGCGGGCCCGTCAACGTGAAGGCGTTGTTTGGTTCGGATTGGTCGGACGACTGGGACTACATCGAGTTAATCCCACGAGCGTACAACAACACGCAGGTGGGGGCCAAGTACGTCATCCGAAAGGACTGCCGACCCGTTAAACACCAGCCCGTCCAACTGGCATGGACCAACAGCGTCGGAGGGTGGGACGGCTTGCGCTTTGATGCACGCGCACCCAAGACCATCACCAAGAACGAGAAGCGGTTCCGCAAGGACCCCGTCACTTGGCAAAGCACTTCCCCAACTTGGAACACTTGGGACCGTGAAAACACGACCTTCCACAACGAGGGCAAGATTAGGTTCACCTTGACCCACGACCAATTCAACGCGGAGGAGCGTGCGCTCTTGGAATTTTGCATGAGGTCGCGGCTGGTATACTACCGATACGGCACCGACTCTTGGGCGCCCTGCGTGGTCGACACCAACTCCCTCGTCATTGAACCGGCGGGGTCTAAAATGTACCGGGTATCCCTTGCGATTGAAGACGCAAACCCGGTCCGATGCTGAGGCTCAATGTTTCCGACGTTGACCTCGACCTCTACCAAGACGAGGCGGTCAACCTCACGGTCCAATTCTCCGACCTTGAGGGCATCAACAGCCCGGTCGGTTCGTTCTCGCAAACCTTTAGGGTGCCGGGAACGCAAAAGAACATGGACGTCTTTGGGCCGGTTGACATGAGCGACCCGGGCGGCGTCAACCTCAAGACCAAGAAAGCGGCCGAGCTCTTTTCGGGTTCCGTGTCTATCCTTCGCGGGTTCGTGCAGGTCAAAGCCGTCTACCTTCAAAAGAAAGAATACGCCGACATCGAGCTGGTGTTTTTTGCGGGTGCGGTGGACCTGAAGGCGGCCGTTGGTGACTTGCTCTTGTCCGACCTCAACTTGAGCACGCACGACCACATCCTCAACGCTCAAAACATCCAAGCCAGTTTTGGCTCGTCCGGCATTGCCCCGGAGATACGTTACGGCCTCATCGATAAAGGCTTCAACTGGAGCGACACCAACCCTCCGTGGTCTTCAACCGACGGCCTTGAGCAGGGCGAGTTTACCCCGTTTATTCAAGCCAAGGTTTTGTTTGACGCCATCATGGCCGGGGCGGGATATACCTACGACAGCACGTTCTTCGACACGACCGGAGAGGGCAACTTTGACCGCGTCTATTTGCCTTGCTACAACGGGGCCATATCACCAGAGAGCGAAGGCGACGAGGACAACACCATACACGTGGGCATCAATGCCGACAGGACGGGACCCACAAATGTGGTGACCATGCCGTTGCGCGACGACATCGACAACGCCCGCGACGCTTCCGAGAATTTCGAGAACAACCCCAACCACAGGTACACGGCCCCATTCACGGGCCTCTATTCTATGCTTATTCGCGTGCCCTACGCATTCACGGGAACGGGTCAAATTGAAGTATGGGTCTACAAAAACGGCTCGGAATACGAGCAAATTTTAGACGTCTCAAACCCCGGGGGCACAACCACGGGCGGCCAACTGACGTGGACGTATGACGGTGACGGCATTGGGCACGTAGGTGGTCCGGCTTTGTTTCTTGAAACGGGCGACACGTTGTCCATCCGTTACAAGCTACACAGCGCAAACGTGAAAATCTATGGGGACATCCCAAACACAAGCACCAGCGACGTCACAAGCTACTACAACACGAACCTTGAAATCTTCAACGTCGTCGAGTTAAGTGGGCAGGACGTGACCATATCGGACAACCTGCCCGAAATGAAGCAAATCGACTTTGTGTTGGGGCTTCAGAAAATGTTCAACCTCGTGTTCGTGCCGGACAAGAACCGAGAGAACCACCTCCTCATCGAGCCGTACATCGATTACATGACAGGAGGCACGGACAAAGCGTGGAACGACTTGATTGACTACGACCACGACATCACCCTCAAGCCTACCTCGGACGTTCAGGCCAAGCGATACGAGTGGACGCAAACACCCGGACAGGACTTCGTGGCGACGGCCGTGCAAGAGCAACGTGGTCGCGTGTATGGACGCTACCAAGTCCTCGAACCGGACAACGACTTCGCCACCGGCGACAAGGTCATCGAGGCACCCTTTGCGCCTTACATCGTGAGCCTCATCCCGGGCACCCCGTTCCAAATTTACCGGAGCATCAACGCCAGCGGACAACGCATCGAGAACCCGAAGCCCATGTTGGCTTATTACGGCGGCCTCACGGACAACTTCGGCGCATATTACGTCAAGGCCGACGACGGCACCACAGGAAGCGCGGCGACGTTGTTCCCGTACTTCTCGCCGTTTGCTACTGACCAACCCGCGCTCGCTGACAATCAATTGCAGTACGGTGTCGAGCGTCCCTTTGTGCCAATGGCGACGCCGCCCATCAACACGCTGTTCGTGAAATATTGGTCGCAGTACGTGACCGAGTTGTACAGCGAGGAGGCCCGCATCATGACGCTACACGTCAAGCTCGACCGCGTGGAGTTGGCCGGTTTTGAGTTCAGCGACAAAATTTGGATGCGTGGGGCGCGTTGGCGCGTGCTAAAAATGACCTACGACGCAAACGTGGAGGGGTTGGTTCAGGTGGAATGCCTCAAGGTCTTGTCGGACATCGCGTTTTGCGAGGACGTACCCACCAGTCACATCGCCAAGGTCAACTATGTGTTGTTCAACGGCTCATCTTCAGGCTCGCCGGACTACGGGTCGCAAGCGTGTTGTGAGGCATACGGATACAACTGGGTCAAAAACACCACCGTCATCAATGGCGTGACACCCCCCAACCTTTGCAAGCCGCCTAATTCCGAAATCAACCCAACGTAAGCAAATGCAGAACCCGCGTCATATCATTGAAGCCATCGACCTGCTCGTGGCAACCAAGACACGCAAGCCCTCCCTTTGGTGGGTAAAGCCTTTGGACGTCGTGTTGACGGTTGCTTACCTCGGGGCGTTTGGTTGGTTTATCTCTAACGTGGTCAAATGGCTGTAACAAAGCAACAAGTAATACTCGAATTCGACGCCGACACGGGCGAGTTGCTTAAAGCAACGAAGGCCGTTGAGGATAGCGTTGAAGGTGTAGGCACGGCCGCCAAAAAAAGCGGCGACGACTTGTCCGACATGGGCAAGACGGGGTCGAGTGCGTTCAAGGGTATAGGCACGGCCCTCAAGGCCACCGGAATCGGCTTGCTCGTCGGTTTGTTGGCAAAGCTGGCCATGAAGTTTGCCGAGAACAAAAAGGTCGCCGACACCTTGGCTGTGGCCGGGGCCGCCTTGGGCACCGTGTTCAACGACATTGTGGACCTCGGCATTCGGCTCGGCGAAACGGTGGCAAGTGCGTTCACCGACCCCAAACAGGCCGTCATCGACCTGAAGGACGCCATCGTTGACAACATCACCAACCGCATCACGGGGCTGTTGAACCTTTTGCCGTCGTTGGGTGAGGCCATTGAGCTCGTGTTTGACGGCAAATTCAAGGAAGCCGGCAAGGTGGCCCTCGATGCGGCCGCCCAAGTGACCCTCGGGGTCACCGACTTCACCGACAAGGTCAGCGAAGCGGCGGACGCCGTGACCGACTACGCCGGTGCCGTGGCGGACAGCGTGGAGGAAAGCTCACAACTTGAACGACAGCTCCAAAAACTACGTGACGCGGAGCGCGACCTAAGCGTCGAGACGGCCCGAAGCCGTGCAGAGGTCGAAGAACTGAAGCGGCAACGCGACGACCAAACGTTGAGCATTGAGCAACGCCTCGAAGCGTCGCAAAAAGCGGCGGCCATCGACAAGGCAATCGCCGACGAGAACGTCCGCATCCAAGAACAAAAGGCGGCCCTACTTCGACAGGAGATTGAGTTGCAGGGGGAGACGGAAGAACGCCTCAACGGCTTGGCAGAGGCCGAAATCGCGGCCGCCGATGCACGGCAACAAAGCGCGACCGTACAAACGGAACTCCAAAACAGCATTTTCGCGCTCAACGAAGAAATCAAAGCGCAAGAGGAGGAGGCACAACAAGCCGCAGACGACGCATTGAAGGCCGAGGAGGAGCGTTTGGCCGAGGAACAAAAGCTCAAGGACGAAGCGGCCAAGAAAGACAAAGAACGACGCGACAAAGACCTCGCAGACGAGAAGGCTTTGCAGGACCAAAAGCGGGCCATGACCTTCGCGGCGCTTTCTGCCTTGGCTGACCTGAGCAACGCCTTCGCCAAAAACAACGAGGAGGGTGCCCGCCGTGCCTTCAAACGCAACAAAGCCCTCTCCCTTGCGTCCGCTGTCCTCAACACAAGCCAAGCAATCACGGACGCATTGGCAAAAGACGCCACGTTCCCCGGTTCGCGCTTCATCGCGGCGGCAACCGCAGGGGCGGCCGGCCTTGCTCAAATCCAAAACATCCGAAAGACGCAGTTCCAAGGAAGCAACCCACCACCACCGGCCACGGAAGACCGGGGACCGGCGGGAGGCTTTGCGGCGGGAGCCGTCAACGCACCCGGAGCGCCAGCCCTCGACCTCGGGTTCTTGGGTGAAGGTGCCCAAGGCGCACCAATTCAAGCGTATGTCATCGCGCAAAACGTGAGCAACGCACAACAAGCAAACCAACAGGTCCAAGACCAAGCAACTCTCGGAGGATGAAAATTGTGGAACTAATAATTGACGAGGAGGCCGAGGTGTTCGGTATCGAAGCCATCTCGCTCGTGGACCGTCCGGCCATCGAGTTGGACTTCGTGGCATTGAAAGACCAAAAGGTCACATTTGCCGAGGTCGACAACGACAAGCGCATCCTCATGGGGCCGGCTCTTGTCCCAGATAAACCCATCTACCGGAAGAACGCCGAGGGCGAGTTTTACGTGTACTTCTCGAAGGACACCGTTCGCCGTGCGGCCGAGCTATACCTTCAACAGGGACGCCAAACGGCCCACACCTTGGAGCACGAACACGCCATCAACGGGCTCACTGTGGTCGAGTCGTGGCTCGTGGAGGACAAGGCCAAGGACAAGTCGGCCATGTACGACCTCGACGTTCCCGTAGGTACATGGATGGTGGCCGTCAAAGTTGAGAACGAGGCCATTTGGCAAGACTGGGTCAAAGAGGGCAAGGTCAAAGGGTTCTCGATTGAGGGCTACTTCGCTGACAAGATGCAAAAGCAAGAGGAGGAGACGGCGATGGGCTACGACGTGGTCGACGCCGTGTTGAACGTGTTGGAGCTGGAGACGTATTCGGACTATCCCGACGCGGTGGTGAACAACGCCAAGCGCGGCATCGAGCTGAACGAGAAGGAAGGCAACAAATGCGCCACACAGACGGGCAAGGTGCGCGCTCAACAACTTGCCAAGCGCCAACCCTTGAGCCGCGAAACGGTGCAACGTATGGCCTCCTATTTGGCCCGTGCTGAAGTGTACTACGACAACGGCGACCCGAGCGAGTGCGGGTACATCTCCTACCTCTTGTGGGGTGGTAAAGCGGGCAAGCGATGGGCCGACGCCAAGGTGCGGGAGTTCCAAACGCTGTCCGAGCTGGAGAAGGTAGCCGTGCAAATCATGGCACACAACGAAAAAAAATCAGGGGGCGCGTAAGCATCGCCCCCACTTATCCGTCTTATACAAAACGCACACCATGAACATCCAACAACGCGTGCAGGACATCCTCAACAAATTCGACGTCAACTTGACCGTCAGCGAGGAGAAAAGCACCGAACTCGCCGAGGTGACCCTCGAAAACGGGACCGTAGTTTACACCGACGACGAGTTTGTCGTTGGCGCTGAGGCTTACATCATCAACGACGAGGGCGAACGCATCTCGGTCCCCGCTGGCGACTACGAATTGGCCGACGGCCGTTTGATGGTTGTGGGCGAGGGTGGTGCCATCGAGGAAATCAAAGCCGCCGAGGAACCAGCCGAGGAGCCCGTGGCCGAGGAGGCCGGTGAGGACCGCGTCGAGCAAAGCGCCGAGGAGCCCGAAGCCACCGAGGAAGATACCGAGGAGGAACTCGAAATTGAAGTCGAAATCGAAATGGAGGACGAAGACGAAGAAAAGCCGTCATACGTCACCCGTGCCGAGGTGGAGGACATGATTAAGTCCGCGTTTGAAGCCCTCAAAGAGGAAGACAAGGAAGATATGTCTGACGTCAACCCCGAGGCACCCAAAGAAGAACCCAAAGCAGAGGAAGCCCCCGAGGCCGACCCTGTTGCCGAGGAACTGGCCGCCGTGAAGGCCGAGCTTTCAGACATGAAAGACGAAGCCGTTCCCATGCTCAAGCACGCTACACCAACGGCGCAACCTGAGCACATTGATTTGTCGAAACTTTCACTTACGGAGCGCGTTGCCGCCCTCCACTCTAAATTCTCTCAGAAATGAGCCAATACAAATTTGCCAACGCTTCTATTGCCGTTGGTACCTACGCAGGTGAGGCGGCCCGTCCATACGTGGCGGCGGCTATCCTGTCCGCAGACACAATCGCGAACAACTACGTGAGCGTGTTGCAAAATGTCCACAGCAAAGCCGTCCTCCGGAAGTTCTCCGGCGCCGCCATTCAGGCGAACGACGATTGTTCTTTCTCTACTGCCGCCGGCCAATTGACCCTCGGGGAAGCCATCTTGGCAACAAGCCCGCTGAAGGTCAACGAGCAGGTGTGTAACGAAGACCTTCGCGCCACTTGGGAGGGTATGCAAATGTCCGGCCAAAATAGCGCCGCACCCGCTGACTTCACAACCTACGTCGCCCAATACGTGGCCGCCAAGGTTGCTGAAAACGTCGAAATCAACTTGTGGGGTGGTAACTACGACCCTACCGATGGAGGCAACACAGGCGCTGGACGCTTGGGTACTGCCTTTGACGGGTTGTGCCACCAACTTGTGGACGCGACACCCGGTTACGAAAAAACCGCTGCCGGCGCTTTCACCGCTGACAACGCGGCCGTGACTGGCATCTTGAGCAAGTTGGACGACATCGTTGACAACGCGCCAAGCGAAGTGCAGGGTGACAGCAACGCCGTCATCTACATGAGCAAGAAGTCGTTGTTCTTGTTGCAACGCGCCATGTCCGGATTGACCGTGACCAATGGTTCCAACTACGCGGCGGCATTTAGCCCCGCTTTCCTCGGAGAGAGCCGCCCGTTGACCTACCTCGGCTTCCCAATCGTGGCCCCCGCAGGTATGGCAAACGACACAATCATCTTTTGCAACCCCAACCAGTTGTACTTCGGTACTGACTTGTTGACCGACCACGTGAACGCGAGCATCTTGAACCTCCGCGACGTGACAGGTGACGACGTGACTCGCGTCATCATGCAGTTCAGCGGTGGCACACAGATTGTGGACGCTGGCTCCATCGCCATCTCTCGCCGTAGCTCGTAACATTAACCCGAAGAACGCGGGGGAGCGACTTGGCTCCCCTGCATCTTCCTAACCTCTGAAACCATGGCTTGTAGCCTTACAATTACAGGACGGTCTTTACCTTGCCGCGACGCCCTCGGAGGTGTGAAAAAGGTTTGGTTTGGGGCGGCATTATTCACCGACGGGATTTGGACCGCAGTAGGCGCAACAACACCCGGTGAAATTGACAACTCTACCGCCGGGGTTGCGTTGCAGGACTTCGTGAGCCCTAAGAACACGTCAAGCCTCACGCAAACCGTCAACGCATCAGTCGAGAACGGGACTGTCTTCTACTCGCAGGTGCTTTCATTGGTTTGCAACAAGCCGGTGGCGGCTGACATTGTAGAGATTCAAAACCTCGCCAAGGGCCGCCTCATCATCGTCGTGCAAGACCTCAATGACAACTACTTCGTCATGGGCCACACGCGCGGCTGTGAATTGACCGGAGGAAGCCTCGCGACAGGTACCGCCATCGGCGACCTGAACGGGTTCACCTTGGAGTTCACAGCGGAGGAGGGCATTCCTGCACCGTTCTTGGATAAGACAAGCGCCGAAGCCGGAAGCGTCACCTTCAACGTGACACCGTAATAAACACCGGGCCAAAAAGCCTTGGGACCGTTTATAGTTACAAAAGGAGGGGGAGGGCGTTGGCTCTCCCCTTTTTTGATACCATGATACACCTAACACCAAACGCCGCCGCCAATGTTGTGAGCCTTTCGCCCTACCAAGCGCGAAAGTACCTCGCCACGTTTTCGCACTACCTCATCGTCTTGACCAACGAAGCCACCGAAGCGACTCACGCGGCGGTGCTTGCGCCATCGGTCGACAATGCGAGGGAGACGAAGTTTGACCTTCCCACGGACGCGGATGCGGCCGGTGAGGTGCTCATCACCCAATCAGGTCTCTACACGTACACCGTGTACGGCCAAAACAGCTCATCCAACACCGACCCCACGAACGGCGCGGTGGTTGGCATTTGCGAAACGGGAGCCGCCCGCGTGACGGCCTCGGCCGCATGGACTACGCCGGACATTTCGATACCTGACAACGTCGTATATTACGAGTGACATGGATTTACTACAACTCAAGGAATACAAGGCCAAGAGCTTTTCCGAATACACAAGCCGTGAAGGCTGGATGAACTACGGGGACGACAATATGTTCCCGCAGTACCTCATCGACCTCTACCACTCAAGCGCCACCCACAACGCCCTTTGCACGTCCATCGCTTACATGATATTCGGCGACGGGGTGCAAGCCGACACCCTTGAGGCGCGGTTGAAGTTGGAGGAGTGGGGTTTGGACGACGAGATACGCAAGGCGTGCCTCGACCTCAAAATCCAAGGCGGCTTCGCTTTGGAAATCGCCTACAACCTCGGGCGCACCTCCATCAAAAAGGTCAAGCACTGCCCGTTTGAGCGCATCCGGTCGGCTGAGGTCAACGACGACGAGAAGGTGGAATTTTACTACTACTCGGAGGACTGGAGCAACAAGCAAATCGAGCCCGTGAAGGTGCGGTGTTTCAACCCCGAAGACCGGAACGAATACCCGCATCAGATTTTGTACGTGAAGCCGTTCTCTCCGGGCTCCTACTACTACCCGAAACCCGACTATGTGGGCTCCATCAACTACATCGAGTTGGACAAGGAAATCGGGACGTACCATATTAACAACATCAAGAACGGCCTCGCCCCTTCGTTCACCATCCATTTCAAGAACGGGGTGCCATCACAGGAGGAGCGCCACAAAATCCGCAACGACATCGAGCGCCAACTTGCAGGGGCTACAAACGCGGGCAAGTTCCTCGTCACGTACTCAGACCAACCCGACAGGAAGCCCGATTTTGAGCCGTTCCCGTTGAGCGATGCGGACAAACAATACCAATTCCTCTCGACCGAGGTGTCGGACAAAATCATGGTGGGCCACCGCGTGGTATCTTCGGCGATGTTTGGTGTGAAGACAGCGGGCCAACTGGGCAACACCCAAGAGCTCGCAATCGCGTCGGAGTTGTTCGACAAGCAAGTCGTCAAGCCATACCAACGCATCCTGACAGACGCCATCGAGAGCGTGTTGGAAGCGGCCGACACTCCGGCCAAGGTCACGGTCGAAGTGGTCGAAACGGACGCGGAGATTGTTGAAGACCCGGACGCAAACACCGAGTTGAGTGCGGACGCCTTAAACCTTGCCTGCGACTACCTCGTCGAGATGGGCGAGGAGGAGAGCGACGAGTGGGAACTCATCGACGCCCGCCGCGTGGACTACGACACCGAAGCACAACAGGACGCCATGTGGACGTTCGCGACGGTGCCAAGCGGCAAGCCGCAAGCCACCTCCGAACAGGACAACGAGGTCATCAAGGTGCGCTACGCATATATGCCCAAGAAAACGGGCACCGCCGAACACAAGAGCCGGGACTTTTGTACGCGCATGGTCAACGCCGGGAACCGTATTTGGCGCAAGGAAGACATCGGGGCCGCGTCACAGCGTGCCGTGAACCCCGGGTGGGGTCCGAATGGGGCCGACACGTATGACCTGTTCCTCTACAAAGGCGGGGGGTCTTGTCAACACTTTTGGGAGCGTCGCACCTACCTCCGCCGCAACAACAAAAAAGTGAGCGTCAACCGCGCCCGTGCAATCATTCGGGAGGCAGGGTTGCCACCGATGGAGCAAAACGACCCCAAGGTCGCCCAGCGTCCCCGCGACATGGTCAACCGTGGCTTCCTCCAGCCCCGAAACATTACAACCCCCGTATAAATGGCACTCACCGCAGAAGTTCTATTTGTCAACCCCGACTACCTCAAGCGCATCACCCAATTGAACGGGGCGGTCGAGGAAGCGGTCATGGTTCCCGCCATCATTTTGGCGCAAGACAAGTACCTTCAACAGTACCTCGGCACCGACCTGTTGAACAAGCTCAAGAGCGACGTGGCCGGTAGCGGCCCCTCGGGCGTTTACGAGACCCTCTTAGACGACTACGTCCGCAAGACGACCGCGTGGTGGTCAATGGTCGAGATGTTGCCGAATTTGTACGTCAAATTGGACAACGGGGGGTTGGTCATCCGCACGGCTGAGAACACCGCCGCCATCGGGCCGGACGACCTGCACCGCGAAATCGAGAACGCACGGCAAAACGCGCAATTTTACACCACGCGCATGGTTGAGTATTTGTGTCACAACCAAACGAGCTTCCCGGAGTACACGTCGAACACCTCGCCGGATATGTTCCCGCAAAAGACGGCCTACTTTCAGAACGGTATGACCATCTCCATCGGTCACGAAGGCATCGACCCGGACCTTGCCCGCAAGCTCTACAAATGACGCGGGAAGAAAACGAGGCGGCCTTGCGTGCATGGCTTGCCAAACAAGAGAAAGAGAAACCCCAGCCCAAGCCCAAGCCATGAACTACGAAGCGTTGATAACTTTGGTTCCAACTTTGGTGGCGATTATTGGTGTTTGGGTGAACTTCAACGCAGAGGTGGCAAAATTGAAGGGCCGCGTGTACCGTTTGGAGTCAGACCAAAATGAACTCAAGGGTATGCTCAAGGAATGCGTCGAAGGCATTCAGGAGCTCAAAATTTTGCTCGCCAAAAAAGGGTTCTAAAATGTACAAATATTTCAAGCTCGAAGAGTTCGACAGCCCCGACGAACCGGGGTCAGGTGAAATGATGGAGCCGGCAGTCATTGAAGCGTTGGAGAACGCCCGTGACCTTGCCGGTTTTCCTTTTGTGGTGACGAGTGGGGTGCGGACAATCGCACACAACCGAGCCGTCGGAGGGTCGCCCCGGTCGAGCCACCTTTTGGGCCTTGCGGTCGACCTGCGTGTGGACAACAGCCAACGCCGCTACCTTATGGTTGAGGCATTGCTCGACGCTGGGTTCAATCGGCTGGGCATCGCGGAGGACTTCATCCACTGCGACATGGACGAAAACAAAATTCCCAACGTATTGTGGACATACTAAGAAAGAGCCGAACGGTTCACCACGTCGACCTCGACTTCAAAAAGCGAGGCACCGAGAAGAACTTCCTTTTCATATCGGACGTTCACTACGACAGCGTCAAATGCGACCGGTCACTTTTGCACCGCCACCTTGAAGAGGCGCGACGCATCGGGGCCGGCGTTTTCATTTTTGGCGACCTGTTCGACCTTATGCAAGGGCGGTTTGACCCCCGGGGCAACTACTCCGAACTGCGACCCGAATACAAGGCGTGTACCTACGTCGACGAAGTCATTCAAGACGTGGGCGAGAAGCTCGCAGAATACAAGGACGTCATCCGGTTCATTTCAAGGGGCAACCACGAGACCAACATCGAAAAGCGTATGATGGTGTCGCCCATCGACCGCGTGGCGCAAATTATCAACGCCGCAGGGGGTAGAGTGGAGACCGGGGGTTATGCGGGGTGGCTCGGGCTCACCTGCCACCGTGGCAAGAAAAGCGCCAAGCGTTTCCTCGTCCATTATCATCACGGGTACGGCGGCAACGCCAAACGCTCGAAGGGTGTGCTAAACAACGACCTCGACCTTGCCCAGTTCCCCGACGCCGACTTTCTTGTCAGGGGCCACGACCACAACAAGTGGTATCACCCCGTCACCGTGGACCGCATCAACCAAAAAATGAAGCTCGAACAGCGCACGCGCTACCTCATGCGCCTCGGGTCTTACAAAAAGCTCGGGGACCGCTTTGCAGGGTGGGCCACCGAGAAGGGATTCAATACGCCAACCCTTGGGGGGTGGTGGGTGCGCCTAGTTGAAAACCGCGACGACTACCGCGTCGAAGTACGGGACGCTTCGTAGTATATTAGCCTCGGCCATCAGGTGGTCGAATCATTTGTTTTTTCAGTCTAGGAGCCTCCGGAACGCCGGGGGCTTCTTTTTTTTGTGTCAAAATTAGGAAACAAGGAAAGGCTGTCCTATCTTTGGGACATGAGACCAACACCTGAAAACATCACGGCCATGATTGCAGAACAAGGCTACGGCGGCGTCAAGAAAGCCGTCCGAGCAAGCTACTGGGAGCTCTACCGCCTCGGATACAACGCCAAGGAAATGAAAGAGGCGTTGAGCCGTGAGTACGGCACCGAGGACGCATTCATCCGGAACATGATTTACTTCGAATTAAACTAAACCCCAAACAAATGGCAAAGCCCACACACAAGACGAGGCTCCTTGACTACCTCAACCAACACGGAACCATCACCTCGCTCGAGGCCATCCGCGACCTCGGCAACACGCGCCTCAGCGCAACCGTTTTCGACCTACGCCGCCAAGGCCACGAAATCGTCTCTCGCCCGGTGCGCGTCCCGAACCGCTGGGGCGGTGAGACGGAAGTCGCTCGGTATGTGTATCACCCAACAACCACCCCCAATGGATAAGACCCTCAAGCCCAACGGCATCAGCCACACCGTCTACCCGGAAAAGCCGGCGCGTAATTACAATGAATGGATAGCCCACATTACTGCCTCAAGCATTAAGCGCGATGCGGACACCTTCAAGGAAAAGTTCGACGCGCTCTGGGCTGATTTTATTACTGAAATTGAAAAACACTGAACATGAGCGACAACACCTACAACGGATGGACAAACTGGGAGACATGGCAGGTTCTCCTCTGGGCCGACAACGAACAATCCTTGCACCGCGAGGTCTGCAAATTTGTAAAGTGGGCCGCCCCAAAGGCAGCGTTTGAACTGAAGTGTAAGACGTTTTTTTTCTCAATGTTCCCCGAGGGCACTCCCGATATGGACGGAGCAGAGGACATGAGCAAAGTCAACTGGACCGAAATCGCCAACCACCTCGAAGATTGGGACGTATGAAGGACTACTACGAAAAGAAAAGCGGCGAGACGAGCGTCAAGAACCCCCTCGACTTGCCTTCGGTGTTCATGCCCGACAACGGGTGCCAGTTTAAGCCGGACCGCATGGAAGAAATGGGGTACACGCTGTACATTGACACCCGCCACAAAGACCGCGACTATGATACGCGGTGGTGGTTCCGTGGCGAACACAACCGAGACCGAGTAATTCAAGGAATCAAGGCACAAGGCTTTGAGGTCGTAACTATAAACCCCTAAACAATGGCACAAGCCAAAATCACGCGGCTAGAACCCGCAAACCCCCCGACGTGGCAAGGAAGCCACGGACTCATGTACGCCTTTGACGTGGAGCTTGACGACGGCGCCTCCGGAGTCGTGAACGCAAAGAGCCCCGACAAATGGCAAGTGGGCGCCGAGGTAGAATACACCTCCCTCAGCACGCACCACGGCAACAAACTCAAGCTCGACAAGCCCGGGTTCAATGGCCTCCCCAAGCCCTTCGCGGGCGGTGGTGGCAACAACGACAACACCAAGGGCATCATAGCCTCGTGGGCTGTCGGTGTGGCGATGCAGGTGTGCGACAACTCAGCGAGCAACTACGACCAACAGGTCATGCAATACGCACGCCTTGCGCTTGAGGCACGCCGTCAAATCAAGAACGAAGTCGAGCCGTGAGTGGCTGGGACTTCCGATGGAGTGAAGGGCGCCCGGGAAAGCCGGGCGTCTACCTCCTGTGCTGGATGAGCCCGAACGACGACAAGTGGCCGACCGCTTACGAGATACACGAATGGAACGGGACGCACTGGGTAACCTTCAGACCCAACCAAGTCCTCCCAACACACTGGCAGAAAATCACGAGCCCTGCCCTCGACATTTTAGAAATGAAGGAATACGAAAACGCTACAACATGAAAAAGCACAACGCCCGATGGACCGAAGCCGACGAAAGACAAATGCTTCACCTCCACGCTCAACACAAGAGCCCCGACGAAATGTCCAATGTCATGGGACGAACTCCCAAGGCCATCGCCCTACGTCTAACCCAAAAGCGCCTCAAGCCGTACCGCGCACCAAAAGCGTCCAAGTACACTAAGTACACCAACGTCCCGCGCAAGACGGTGAAGTGGTTTTGGGGGGCCCTTGAAATCACGAAGTTTTAAGCCATGAAAACCTTTGAGGATTGCCTTGAGTGTGGTAAGATTGGCACCATGACCGTGGAACGAGTCATTGGCCACACGGTTGGAGGTAGTGCCATTCAACAACAGGAATACCACTGCGACAAATGCGACAGCGATTGGAGCGTGTGGTTGGAACAAGTAGCAATTTCACGAACAATGACATCATGAAGGAATACATCTGCAAACACTACGGGAGCCTTGACAAGTGCGCCGAGGAGCTCAACGTCGGTCGGTCGACCGTGTACCGTTGGGTCCAAAGCAACCCCCGGGGAATCTTGCTCCACGCGCCCGAGATTCTACGCGACAAGGACACGACGTCCTTGGAGCTTGTGTCGGAGGTCGTACACCGTGAGGGCCAGCTCACAAAAGCCGAGGACGCATGAGGCCGGTCAACACCAAGAGCCTTTTTCACACGTTGTGTACAACGCTGGAGAAGCTCGAAGCCGACGAGGTCGACGTCTACAAGGCAGCGGCCACGGCCAAGCTCGTCCACGAGTGCGGGAACCTCTTGAACTACGAATTGAAACGGGCGGCGCTTATGACGCGGCCCGAGTTCAAAGCGGAGCACCGGAGGTTGGAAAGCAAGAACTTCGACAGCATTCCACAAGATGCACCCAAAAGCCTGACGCCATGAAGACGCTGGACGAAGCACGAGAGCCGCATTTTCGTGAGTTCATAAAGTCGTGCAACAACTGGGAGGTGTGCGTTTCGATGGGGTGCAGTTATGAAATGCTTGAGGACATTGACCGGGACAAGTTCCGCGACGACCTCAAGCGGTTCATGGAAGCCTACAACATCGAAGACAGCGACTACCAAACCGTCGTCGACTTCTACAACAAGGTTTATCAAAACTTCAGGGCACAACAGCCGGAAGGTGGACAGGTACACAAGCGCGACCCGGAGTTGTGGGCGTTACGAAAGCAATTCCTCAAGCGGTGCGGGGTCAAGTCAACGCACAACCGCAAATCTCACAAACACCCCAAAGCGGTGTGGTATATGGTCGAGGCTTACGGGTTCAGTTGGCACCACTTTAATCTTGAGAAGTTGCCCGACGAGGCGCTGGCCTACCTTGTGAGCAACGCGGCCCTCGCCGTGGCGCACAAAGACGCAAGGGGCCAGACGTTGGACTATATGTGGGACGAAATGGAGGACTCGACGTTGTACGAATTGTACAAAGGCGTCAAGAACTTCACTAAACTTGCCGAAGCATGAGCGACAAGAACCTTGCGCAAGGTTGGTTGGATGGGGGGGGCTACGGCTCCCTCCCTCCCAACTCACACAAGAAAAGCAGCAAATACCACAGCGGACCCCAAAAGACCTACTACCACGGCGTAAAGACGTGGGACCCTTGGAAAAAGCGGTGGTACGTCATCCAAACCTATCCTTGAGCATGGAAAGAGAATTTCGAGGGGTATGGATTCCCGCCGAGGTGTGGTTGGACAAGAGGCTCACCCTTGTCGAGCGTGCTTTGTTGGCCGAGATTGATTCGTTCAGCGGAGCCGGGAAGACATTCCACAAGTGCAACGACACCATTCAGACCGAGTACGGCATAAGCCGCAACACCATTTCGAGGGCTTTGCGTAAACTTGAGGCGCTCCGATTCATCCAGGTGAACTTCAACGGGAGGGTCCGTCATTGCTCAACTCGTGCAGGCAGCATCCCCAAAATGGGGAGGCAGAGTCCCCAAAATGGGGAGGCAGCATCCCCAAATGATACCCCTACTAACAAAGTAGAAAGAACAAAGAACAACACAATGAAAAAGAGAGGGGCACGCCCGCACGGTTTGGAGGAGGTGGTTGAAGCCTTCAAAGCCGTGCAAGCCTCCGAAGACGACGCGATGGCCTTTTGGGATTATTACGAGGCCAACGGGTGGACGCAAGGCAGGGGCAAACCCATCAAAGATTGGAAAGCCGCCGCGCGTGGCTGGATTCGTAGAACTGGACAATGGAAAACAAATGAACGAACTCGCAAAGGCACAACAACAAATGGTCCAACGGACGGCTCACTCATTGAGCAACATCTCCGCCGCCTCTCGGATGGACCCGGTGGAGGCATGGAGTAAGGGCGTCAACGTACAAGCCGCATACAACAACCCACAAACCCAAGCGGCCGTCGAAGCCGCATTGATTGCGATGGTTGCCAAGACGCTCCGGTATCTTGACTACTCCCGCACCATAACAGCAGACCAAGACATCATTGACGCGGTCGAACACCTGCGGCTTGAGTTTCCGGCCATGAAGCTGGAGGAGTGGGCCATCATATTCCACCGGCTGAAGACGGGCCAATATCGTCCCGGTTACGAGCGTTTGAAACTTCCTGAACTTGTGTCTATATTTCAGCAGTACGAAGGCGAACGAGCCGAGCGTCGTGAGGCGAACTGGGGAGAGCTAAAAAAGGCAACCCCCGACAACCTCGACGACGAACAGGTCAAAGCGCTTTACGAGACATACGCACAACAACGCCGTGAAGCGAAGCAAGCCGCTCAAAAGGAAGCCGAAGTCAAGCACGTCCAAACAGACGAGCGAGGGAGGTGGGACTTCATCCCGTACCCGAACACGCAAGACCACGAACCCGAGGGGGGCGATGGTCAAAAAGGTTGACGCGGTCTTCTCTCAATACGTGCGACTCCGCGCCACCGACGACACCGGTCACGGCGAGTGCTATACCTGCGGCTCCCGTCGGCATTGGTCCGAGGTAGACGCGGGCCACTTTATGAGCCGGGCCTGTATGTCGACCCGATGGCATGAGGACAATGTCATGTTCCAATGTAAACGGTGCAACGGGTTCCGGTCGGGTGAGCAGTTCCTGTTCGCTCGCAACTTGGACGCCCAGTTTGGAGAGGGTAAGGCCGAGGAGCTTTTCATCAAGTCCAAGCAAACGCGCAAATGGACCCGCGCCGAGCTTGAGCAAATGTACCACCACTACAAACGCCTTGTGGATGAACTCCGCTCGTCGAAAGGGATTTGAGGCGTGGTTCGTTGAGAACTACGACGACCTTGTGGCCTCGGCCCAGTCGTTTCACCCGGACGGGCGTGACCTCGTCCACAACGTGTACCTCCGATGCATCGACGCGCTGGCAAGCACCGGCCGACCGATTGACAAATACGCCGCCTACTTCCGGCGGGCCATGTGGATAGAATCAACGAGAGGGGCTTTTAAACGGCTTTTCACGTATGTAGACGCCCCTCAAAACGAGTTGGGCAACCCTGACCCCTCCCGCGACCCTTTCGAGGCCGAGAACGCGCTAATTTTAACCCGGCACCTCGCATGGTTTGACCGCACCGTCCTGAACCTGTACCTCGACGGGTACAACCTCCGGCAAGTAGCAAGAGAATCCGGCATACCTCCGACCACGCTTTACCAGTCACTCCACCGAAGCAAAACCAAACTCCGCCATGTTCATCGTCAGCGCACAAACAAGGGCAAATAGACTCAACACCTGCCGGGAGTGTGAACACTTCGTCGAGACCACCAAAAGTTGCGGGCCTCTCGTCACCGAGGCGTTCACCGACTCAAAGCTCTGTGGGTGCCATATGCCAACCAAGACACGCCTCAAGTGGGCCGAGTGTCCCCTTGGCAAATGGGAGGCCGTCATAACATCCGAACAACTCGCCGAGGTGCAAGCGTTCATCGACATCGTTGCCAGCGACCCTAAAAGCCTGACCGACCAAGACCTCGCCGACCTGTACAACCGTATCTTGGGCACCAATGAACAAGCCACCTCTTGCGGGGGGTGTAACCGCAAGATGCTCAAGACCCTGAAAAAACTCATCAATGAAAGCCAACGAAACAATCCCAAGTGAATCCTTCTACCTCGCCGTGGGCACGCTTGCCCATCAGGGCGGGTACAGAATGACAGAGGACGAAGCCCTACAACGTGCCCAACGTGGCGTCACTCGCCTCGGACATACGTGGGAAGAGATAGTGAGCCCCGTGCGCCTTCGGCCATTGGTAGACACTCGCAAAATGGTGTCGTTTTTTCTGCGCGACCAAGGGTGGACCTACAAGGCCATCGGTCAAGTCATGAACCGCGACCACGCCACAGCCGTCCACCATGTGCGGTCCCTGTTTTGGTTGATTGAAACCGAAGAACACATGAGCCGCAAATACAACGAATTCCTCTCCGCATGACCAAGCCCCTCACCTTCCGCAAAGCCAAGCGCCTCCTCGGTCAATGTGACGACTGGGTACTCTTTACAGCCAAAAACAACGGCGACGAAACGTGCAACCTTGAGTGCGCAACCATGACCTCTACCTCGTGGGCTCTCTTGATTGACTTTGCAACCGCCGACGAAAACTTCTACAATGCCCTTGAGACCATCCTCAACACGGCCCGTGACATTCGCGAAAACGGCGAATCTACGGACCAACCCGAATAACCCTCGGGCCATACGCAAGGACCAACTCAACAAGCTCGTGAAGAGTTTGCAAGAGTTTCCCGAGATGCTTGAAGCACGGCCCATTGTCATCGACAAAGAGGGAACCGTCCTTGGGGGCAATATGCGCCTCAAAGCGGCCCAGCTTGCCGGACTCAATGAGGTGCCGGTTTTTGTGCGAGAGTGGAGCGAGGAGAAGGACCCCGAGTTTATCATCAAGGACAACGTACCCTCCGGCGAATGGGATTGGGAGATGGTGGGCAACAACGAAGACCCCGAACAGTTGCAAGAGTGGGGCATGACCATCCCTTGGGACAACACCGAGGGAGAGGACCAACAAGAGGACACACCAAACACACCGAAACAATGCAAGCATTGCGACAAGATTCTTCCGTGACAGAGGAGGACACTTTAGAGCCAAAAAAGAGAGCGATGGTCGAAGCCCTTACCAAGAGCCTCGGCATCGTGAAAATGGCGTGTGAATCCGTGGGCATCTCAAGGAACACACATTACCGGTGGCTCAAAGAAGACGAAGCCTACAAGAGCGCGTGCAACAACCTCCCCGAAGTGGTCCTCGACTTTGCAGAGCACCACCTCCACAAGCTCATCAGCGAAGGCAACCCAGCCGCGACGATTTTTTATATGAAGACCAAGGGCAAAAACCGGGGATATATTGAAAGGCAAGAGATTGAAGTGGCCGAGAAGAAGCCGCTGTCATGGTTTGGAAACGACAACTCAACGACCACATGAAATACACCATCAACACAACCGTCCGCAACATTGCGGAGAACGGCACCGAGGGAGAGCGCACCCTTCACCAAGTAATCGGAACTGACAGGGAGGGCAACGCCTCCATTGTGGGCAACTACGACACCGAGGAAGCCGCCAAGGAAGTCGTCAAACAACTCGAAGCCCTCGAAGATGAGTGAGGCACTTTACCACGCGCTCGGGTTGTGTGGTGAGCACTGGCATCCCAACCTTATCAACGTCTCATTGTTTGGGCTTTTGATTTGGGCGGCATACCGAACAACGAGGGAGAAGGCTTGAAACAGGCGGCGACATATTACCACGTCAAAGAGTCGCCGGCCAAGATACAAGTTCACCAAGGGGGCACACGTAGCGGCAAGACGTTCTCCATCCTGACGGCACTCATTGAGCTCTGCCACACCAACGAGAACTCCGGCGCCGTCATCACCATCGCGCGGAAAACCTTCCCGGCCATACGTGCGTCGGTCATGCGCGATTTCTTCACCATCCTCGAAAGGGAAGGCATCTACAACGTAGCCAACCACAACAAGAGCGAAGCCACGTACATCCTGTTCGGGAACCTCGTGGAGTTCATTTCGATTGACCAACCGCAAAAGGTGCGCGGCCGCAAGCGTGACATTCTGTTTGTGAACGAAGCCAACGAGCTCAACCTCGAAGATTGGCGGCAACTAATCCTCCGAACCACGGGGCGCATCTTGATTGACTACAACCCCTCCGACGAGTTTCATTGGATATACGACGAGGTCATTCCACGCGACGACGCCGACTTCTACCAAACCACATACCTCGACAACCCTCACCTCCCGGATGCGGTCATTGAGGAGATTGAACGCCTACAACAGGCGGACCCGGACTACTGGAAGGTCTACGGCTTGGGGGAGCGTGGCGTCAGTCGTGCGACCATCCTCACACACTGGAAGGAGTTCGACCAAATTCCGACCGACTACAAGCTCCTCAACATCGGCCTCGACTTCGGGTACACGAACGACCCGACGGCGATTGTGAAGGTGTACACGGACGGTCACGGCTTCATCTTGGACGAAGTATGCTACGCCACGGGCCTCACCAACGCGGCCATCTCGCAAACGCTACGCGATGCCGAGGTGGGGCGGGGTGCCATGATTGTGGCGGACAGTGCCGAACCCAAGAGCATCGACGAAATACACGGCCACGGGTTCAACGTCCATCCGGCGCGCAAGGGACGGGACAGCATCCGGGCCGGGTTGGACTTCCTACGCTCTCGACCGTTGGGCATCACGTCGCGAAGCGTGAACGGCATCAAAGAGCTCCGGAACTACAAATGGAAGGAAGACAAGAACGGGCGCCAACTCAACGAGCCGGTGGACGCTTTCAATCACTTCATCGACGCGAGCCGGTACGCCATCACCCACACGCAGACCAACCCGAACTTCGGGAAATACGCCCTCGGCTAAAAAAAAGTGTCCTAAAATTTGGACAGAGGGGAAACTTGTCTTATCTTTGGGACATGGAAAACAACAACACAACCACCGCCGGGGAGACCATGACCTTCGAGTACACCTATTACAACAGGATTGACCGAGACGACTGGAGCAAGGGCACCATCCAAGCACTCACCAAGGAAGGTGCAATCAATCGCATCAACAGAAAGCTACACCTCACAGGAATGAACCTCAAGCGTAGCAGTGTCAAACTTGTGAAGCCATGAACCGACCCACACCCAATACAAGAGCCTCCGGGCTCTTTTTTTTTGCCTTAACTTTCAGAGCGTAAGCAAACCACGAAACCGCGTCTTATGAGTGTGAAGCTATCCCTCCCCGCAACCTTTGCCGACCTCACCTTGCGCCATCTTCAGGTGCTTGAG
>Ga0098038_1000194_pt1 | contig 27166 bp, 43 predicted proteins | sample 5B_taG_FD_75051 | JGI IMG/M metagenome (GOLD analysis project Ga0098038, IMG submission 75051) | Marine viral communities from the Subarctic Pacific Ocean - 5B_ETSP_OMZ_AT15132_CsCl metaG | ecosystem: Environmental > Aquatic > Marine > Oceanic | place: Pacific Ocean | collected 2015-01-08 | reverse complement strand
TATTTCATGTGCCATTAGGCGTGCCTGAGCCCCCTCTGGAGAGAGATTTAGATATCCACGGCCATCTATGTAGTTTTCTAGCACATAGTGCATCTCCGTCCCTCTGAGAGCTGCCTGAGAGGTAATTCTAGCAGCTTCTTGGTATCCGACCCTTTCTCTCCAAGCATCTAGTCCTGCCTTCTTTTCTTCAGATTGTGTAGCCGATAATATGGTTGTAACACTCGGTATTTTTTTGTTACCAACATTATAGTGCCGTGAGCCGAGGTCGTTGTCTCGTGTATATTTCTGATAGTCGTATTTAGATTCTCTTTTTAAATCAGTAATTATAAAACTGTTATTTTCTCTGATAAGACGCACAAGGTCTTTTAATTTAATTTCAATATAAGAGCAACAATTATTCCTAACATAGATGTCATCAAAAAGCCTGTAGATGCTATCATTATCTTTTCAAGCCTATGGATATCTTGATGTACGTCATTTATTTTTTTGTTAGTTTCTTCTTGCATAATTCTACATAACTTCTCATGATCATCGATTCTTTGATGAGCAAGGGTATCTTTATTAGATTGTTTTTTTGGCACTTACTATTCCACCTTTATTAAATAAATTTAAGGCTTGTGCTAGTTGTGGATTTGCTGCACCAGTTGGAGTAGCACCACCTCCTTGATTTATTACAGGAAAGTTACCTTGTGATACATTAGGTAATGGCACGCTTTCTGCTTCAGCCAATGCAGTTGGCTCACCACCTTCTTTTATTGCCTCTTCATATAATTCTAATTGTGCTAGTGCTTTATCTTTTTCATCTTCAAGTATATAACCATCACTAAACATTCTTCCAATCAACTGTCTCATAGCTGCAGCAGATTTAGGCGCACTTGGTGCTTTGTAAGAATCAAATATTAATTTTTGAAATTTAGGACTTAGTAAACCTTTAGCTAAAAAAGCTGGAGTAGCTAAAACTGCAACAGCAGGTAAAATATTTCCTGTAGCTAAACCAAAACCAGCTCCACCTAATTGTAGTAATTGCCCAGCTGCACCTGCTTGTTTCAACTGAATAAATACGCCACCAGGAAGACCTTTCATTCTTGTTAGATCTCCTTGTGCAAATGCTAAAGTTTTAATTAATTTATTTATCTCTCCAATCTCATCTTGCGAAAATAATTTTTTCATACTTAATGCTTGTTTTTCTAACCGAGCTGCAAAATCTTTCCCTTTAATTATAGTACCAAATTGTGGATCTATTTCTTTAGATGCTTCTAATGCTTGATTCAAAAACTGTCCTTTAAAAGATTGAAGTAAGTCATCTGATTGTTTTTTAGTAATTTGTCTAACAACTCCATTTTCATCTACATATTTTGTAAATTTAGGTAGACTTTTAATTTGTTCAGCAACCTTACCTACTAAATCTGATTTATCACCTGTTTTAAAAACTGCAGAAAATATATCACCAATATCTTTGTTAGCCCCAACACCTTTTGCCAATACTGCATTCAAACTGCCTCGTTGAAATATGTCCATACCGCCTTCATAAAATTCATTTGCCTCTTGTAAAAATTTTCCTGCCTGTGGATCTAATCCACTTTTAGTTAAATTTTCTGGAGATAAAGTTTCATCAAAAACTCGAACTAATTCACTTAATTGACCCGCAGCTTTACTTTGACCTGAAGCTCTTAACGCTTGTAACTGACCCGCAAGATCAGATCTAATCGCACTAGCTTGAGCATAGCTTAATTTACCACCATATTCAGCTGCAGCTGTTTCGAATTTTCTATTTATAACTCTAAGTGTAGGAGTCAAAGGATTAGCTTCTTCAATACCTAAAGCTGCTTGTTGTCTTAATTTAATTAATGTTTCTTGCAAACCTCCTTTACCTTCAATTGGTAGAACAGGCATCATTTTTGTATTTTTTCCTGAAGCACTTATTAGGGCGTCATCTACTCTTTTATACATAGCATCAGACGCAGTTTTAAACATTCTGTCTGCATCAGTAATTGTTTTAAAAAAGAAATTACCTAAAGCTTCTTTGTCAGTAATTTTAATTCCACCCGCAGTTATAGCTTGAAAACTATCTACAATATCTCTTGAAACAAAAGAGCCTATTGCTTGTGCAGATCCTCTTCTTCTTTCTAATGCACCACCACCAAATAAAGCTTTTGATACTACATTCTCAATAATGTTAAGTGTTCTATTTTCTGTTTTAACACCTGGGGTCAAACCTTTTTGCATTTCTTGTGCAGTGTCTTTTAATGATTGAAATTTTGATTCAGGAATATTATTTTTCTCCATAAAATCTTTTATAGCTGCGTCATCAATAGTTCTTTTTGCTTGTAGTTCTACTTGTTCTTTTATAGGTCTAATTGCGCCATCAGCAGTTTTAGCAATAAAGTTAGCTCCTGCTTTACCATATAAAATTTCATTAGCTTTCATTCTTAATGTGCTTTCAGCCTCGTTTGCACCTTCTAATAATTTTGCATATCCTTCAGGTTTACCTAAAATTTTTGAAACGTACTGACCACCCTTAATTACTATTGGTCCACCAATTAATTCTGCTGCTGCCCCTTCAGTTGCAGCTCTTACAACTTCTTTAACTACATTTTCTTTTGGATCAAATGTTTGTGCAACAATAGCACCCGCACCACCACCAGCTGCAGCTCCAGCTGAAGTTTTCAGTAATGCTTTTATAAAAGGTTGAGATAGCATACCAACTCTACCAGCTATTCCTGGTAAAAATTTAGCACCAGTTCCTAATGCACCAACGATAGATAAACCAGCTTCTGTAAGAATTCTTCCAAATGATGGATCGTTTGTATATTTTTGTGTAGCTTCATCAGCAACAGCATCACCTACTAAATTACTATTAATTTCAGATAATGCTTCTCCAATCTTTTTACTTTCTTCAGCAGTAGGAGTTTCACCCTCTATGTTTACAACACCAAGACCTTTCACATTTATTTGTCCCATGTTAATCCTTTACTAAGTTACCCGACTCGTCAAAAGAATAAAAGTCTAGGCTTTGATCATATGTTATATCTTGTGCGTTGATACCAAATTTATTAAATGCTGAACTGTAATAATCTACAGTGTTAGGATCTGTCACAACACCGCCAGCACCTAGTCTGTCATCTAATTGTTGAATTTTATTTTTAGCAACTCTAATTTTTTCAACAATTACATTTTCAGGATCGTTTATTGATGGCAAGATAGCGTTGAAACTAGCTTCCTCTAAAGGACCTACTTGTGCACCCCTAAGTGCAGCAATAGCCTCTTTTCTGAATGTTTCTAGTTTTGTATTAAAGTTTGCAGCTTTAGCATTCATACCAAGTGCTGCTGTAGCTTTTGCAATACGACCTGCTATAGGACCCGAATCTGCACCTTCTTGAATATCTTTTAAAATATCATCGGCTGCACGTAAGGTTGTATATCTTTTACCAGCTTTTTCTCTTTCACCAAAAGTAGGTTTATCTTTGATATCAACTACTTCTCCATCTTTTACTTTTACAATTAATCTATCTTTTACATTATATCCAAGAGATGCTTTTTCAGCATCAGTTGCAGCTCTAATACTTTCTGTGCTTTTTTTATTTTTTTGTTTTTCTTCTTGTATTGCGATTAAAGTAGATGGTAATTTTTCTGCACCTTGACCAACTGCTCTAAGAACACCACTCAATGCGCTTTCTCCTTGTCTTTGTGTTGATTGTAACAAAGGAGCAGCAAAGGTTGCTGCAATAATAGCTTTTTCTCTAGACGACATACCACCCTCTTGAAAATGTTGAATGTTAGCAATTCCACCTTTATTAAATTGTTTTGGTTTATGCATTTGAAAATATCTATCTCGAAACATTTTTCTTGTTAAAACTTTATCCATATTACCTCGGTTGCATTAAATTATATGTAGAATATGCACCTAAGCCAGCACCAAGAGCCTGTCCAATAGGGTTCGCACCGGGAGCCGTGGTTGCTGTAAGTGTGCTTTGTGTTGTAGGTAAATTTGTCATGATACCTTTTAAGAATTCAATTCTTTGATATGGTTCATATGCTCTTTGCAAAGCGGTTTGCCTTTGTGCATCTAATTGTGCTTGTCCAATACCTCTTTGTACTGCCCCAGCTTGTAACTGTGCTTGTATATCAGCAAGACTCATCGCTTGTTGTTGTTGACCCATTCTTCCTAAAGCTTGTCCTGCAGCAAGTTGAGTTCCACTTAATAAATTTTGTTGTTGTTGGGCAGCTCCTAATGCAGTTTGAAATCCTTGAGCTTGCGCTTGACCCACTTGTGCAAGTCTAGCTCTTTCCAGTTCAGCTTGAGCAATTCCTTGTCTACCACCACCAAAAGCCCCTGAAGCAACTGCTTGTGCACCTAATTGATTTTGTGCCATAGCAGATTGTCTATTTATTTCGTCAGTAACGTATGATTGAAATGGATTAAAAAATTGTGAAATGTTAGGTCCTGCTGCAGCAGTTTGTTGTGCACCCAATAATGATCCTATACCAGCTGTGGTTGTAGGAGCACCAACTCCTGTTTGTCCAGCTTGTCTAACTGCAGCTTGTTCAATACCACTTATAGGTGCTACTTGAACTGCGGGTAAATTTACGGGTGATGACGCTAGTCTTGCAGCTTCATCATATAACGATAACTTTCTAGCCTCTACTCCAGGGGCTTCTCTAGTTATGGCAGTTTGTGTTCCTGTTGAGGAGCCACCGCCTCCGCCTCCGCCACCAAATATAAAACTCATTACTTAATCTCCTTTGTATATAAATATCTTTTTACACCCCAACCTTTTGTTTTTAAAAAAGGTTGCCATCCTGGTCTTGCATGAACTGCAATTTTTTTACAATCATTTATTCTTGCAACTTTTTCAATTGTATCAGCCAATTCATCTTGCCACAATTCTCTCTTCTCTCCTTTTAAAAGAATTACTTCACATTGTGAGTAATTTGGAAGAGGCATAATTCTCAAAACACAAACTCCAAAAACTTTATAGTGAACACCATCATCTGAACCGAACATCATAAATAATCCAGCTTTGTCATTTTGAATGTATTCTTTTAATTGTTCTATGGACATAGGGTCACCATCATATTTTAAACCCTCTCGTAGCATGAACTCACAAAGACTCCAATATTCATTTAGAATTTTAGGATAGATCTCTAAAACCTCTACACCTTTTTTAATTTGTTTTTTTGCTTGCATTTGTTATATCGTAAATTCTTTTAAATTGTTTTTGTTGATTATAAAAAAAATCTGCTCCTGCTTTTCTCATTCCTTTAAAATTTTTTGGATCTGCACCAGATAAAATACCAGCTCCTAAAACTGCATCTGCTCTTGAAACAAATTCACCATCAGCTAATTGAGCTAACATTGTATCTTCATCTTTATCACCTACACCTGCTCCGTCTTCTACGTAACCAGTTGCTCTTACATAGTTGTTAACATCGTTTTCATCATGATCAACTTTTGATGGTAAGTAATTTACTCCTCCCTGATTATATTTTGGAAGCATTGTAGCTAATCCACCCTCATTAGCATAAAACATGTTAGAGCCCGTCACGTCTGCCCTTGAAGGTGTAGCAGTTTTCATGTCTACAGATTTAAATCCGCCTTCTAATTTTTTTGATTGTTCTTCGTAAGCTTTTTTATAATCTTCTTCTGTAAAAGGAGGTTTAACTTCTTCATCATCTCCTGCTAATAAAGGTAGTATTGTTGAAGCTGCAATTAGCTTAGTTCCAGTATCTGCACCTAAAATTCCAGATCCTTTGACTGCTGGTGCTGCATCTTGTATGACTTCTCCAGCTGCATTTTTAATAATCTCTTTTTTTGGAGAACCTTTTTGTCCTATTATTCTTGTTAAAAAATTGTTGCCTTGCATCCCTGGAATACCACTAAAAGCACTCCCTCTAAAACCTTGTGTAGCCGATGCAAAAGGTGTGCCTGCAAAACGTGACATGCCACCTAATTGGCCTATACCAAAAGTTGTACCACCCACAAGGGCAGCATCTTTTAATGCTGTTCTAGTTGATTTTCCTCTAAGTTTCTGTACGCCAAATGTGGCTAATGCAAGTGTAAATGGATCCATATACTATTTTCCCTAATAATAGCATATATTAACATTTTATTTAAGGGCTATCAACTCATCGTGAAACTTGCCTTGATACTGATGCTCACCCACATGGACTATTGAATCATTTACGTAAGCATAACATTTACCACCTATATTTCTCCATAGCTGACAAAAAGCAAAATCTTCCCCATTAAATGTTTTTGTTTTAGGATCATGAATTGTATCAAAAAAATTCCACATATTTGGCTTGTTAACATATTGTCCATTGATAACTGTTTTCTGAACAATAGATTTTTCAGGATACTTCTCAATCATTTTTTCAATGACTTCTCTTTTTATAAGCATACATCCCGTAGGAGAATCAGTAACTTCCATTACACCTTTATTAAGATTTATATTATTTATATTAGGTACTTTCATTGGGTAAGTATGTAATGCTCTTCTAATATCATCTGGATGTTTTATTTTTCCTTGTTGCATTTTGTTAAAAGCTTTTTCCCACATTAAAGTTTTTAAAGGGTATGGCACAGATATTACATGCTTATTAGCTTTGAGCATTGCAAAAATTGATTTAGCTTGAAAATAAATGTCAGAATCAATAAATAATAAATGCGTTGCATTTGATTCTAAAAATCCAGAAACACATAAATTTCTACCCTGAGTAACTAAAGACGATTTAATTAAATGAAAAGATACTCTCATTTTTTTTAAAAAACATTCTTTTTGGAATTCTATAAGTGCTTGTGTATAATGTATAGATACGTCACTATGTACAGGTGTTCCAACAAATACATCATACTTAGTAAACTCATCTTTTTCTGGTTTCCATAATGGAGTGATTGCAGATTCGTAATTAGACTGAGGTTCTATTTTTAGTTCAGTAAGCGTTTGATAAGTGTCTTCATTTACATATTTATCGTTTGACATTTAAGGCTCCTTGTAAAAAATTTGTCCATTCAATACCCTTTTTTTCCCAACTATAAAATTTTTTATAATATTGTTGTTGTTCATCTAAATGTTTTTGAATTACGTCTGTATGTAAATAGCTTGAAGTAACATCAATTGCTTGTGCAAAAGAGCTAGCCATTAATTCTTTATCTAATGTGTAATTTATGTAAACAGGCCACTCAGCACAAGTTTCAGGTAGTGCTCCAAAATTTGTAGTAATGACATGTAAGCCAGAAGCTAAAGCCTCTAAAGCAGATGCGCAGAATGTTTCTTCAAAAATAGATGGATAAACAAATAAATCGTAATCTGTCATATGTTCTAAAATATATTCGTTTGGTTTGTATCCTATATAATTTACATTTGGTAAACTCTTAGCTTGGTTATACAATTCAGTAAAATCTTTATCAACTTTATTTACAAACTCACTACCATAAACATGACAAGAACTATAAACGTCTAAAGTAACATTAGGATTTTTTACCATTTGCATTGCAAGTAATAAAACATTCAAACCTCTCCAAGGTGTACAATGATGTAAAATTTTTATTGGATCTCCTTTTTTATAAATTTTTCTCTTTGGAAAGTGATGAGCACCATTTTTAATTACTGTGCATCTTTCAGTTGGAATGTTAAAGAAATATCTAAATTTTTCAAAATTCCAATGACTGTTAAAAATATACCAATCATATTCGTTATGCCTATTAGGATCAGAAAAAAACTTTTGTAAGTTAGGTTGATCATAAGAATTTTTTTGCCAAAGAATATTTATTTTATTTGGATTCAAAGGAACTTTTCCTGGAATAGATGTGCAGATTTGAAATTTATCTAATAGATCTTTTGAAACATACTTTTCTAACAATTCATGTTGAATTTCTGTTGCGCCTCTGGGTTCCATTATTTTTTTGTATGAATACCCATTGGTATTCTTGTTACAGTAATTTCTAAATCTTGTCTAAAATCATCAGCAGTAGTATCACTATTGGGATCAGCAACATCAGAATCAAAATCAGCTTTACTAGCATAAACTTTTCCTGTCCTTTTATTTTTTATTATTTCTTTAGCTTCAGCTGGTATTTTAGGTAAATCATTCATTTTCCTCGTCCTTGTTTATTATATTTTTTATAACTTCTTTTTTCACTTTTTGAAAGTCTTTTTTTATGACGACCAGGACGTTTCCTAGGTTTAGGCCTTGGTACAAAGTTTACAAATTTTTGTTTAGCCATTTTCTTGTGATCGATCTAATAATGCGTAAGAAATAATACCTTGTATTTCATCTGCAGTGCCTGCAGTCATTTTTAAAACATCACTCGCTTCTAAAACTAAAGTTTGATTAATTATATCTTTAGTAGTTGTTGCTGCTACTTGTTCATTGAAAATTCTAAAAGTTGCAGTAGCAGAAGTATCTGTTACTTGAACACTTAAATTTACTGCACTAGTAGAACCATTATTAATTTGAATTTGTTTTATTAAAACAGTTGCGTCAGCGGGTGCTGTCAGGACACTTATAGTGCCAGTTGAGTTTAAATTAATTCCTTCGTTTTTGTATCTAATCGTCATGATATAAACCAAGTAAAAGTATCTTGTTCATTTTTTAATTCTTGTTGATAAGAAGTGTTTAACTTATCTTGCATCGTTCGTAAAGACTGTGTCACTTGTCTTTGATTTTCTTCAGTATATCTAGGTGTTGGTTCTGGAATTACTATATCTACTCTAGCCATTATCTCATACCATCTGGTTGCACATCAGCTCTAAAAGTTCCAAATCTCCAATTTTGTTCCGTTGAGGTATTTGCTATTTTTAAACTTGCAAATCTCCCTCGTGCTCTGGTATCTACTTTTTGTGTTGTACCTGAAACTGTAAAAGGCCCAAGAGGAGAAGAAGCTTCAGTATCACTTGGAAAATTTCTTAATAAAATAGTCACTTGAGCATCTCCTTGAATAGTTTTAAAATCTGGAACAAATCTTCTCATACTCATAAATACTTGAGCATTTCCTTCTACATTTAAACTAAAGTCTCCTGATTCAATAAAAGCTGGAATAGCAGTTTTTGCTCCAGTAGCATCAACATTATCAACACCAACCTCATGAGCATAATATTTTGTGGATCCGTTTATATTTGTTACACCTTGTATAGTTGGAAAAGTGGGAGTGCCTGTTGAGGTAAATTCTGTTGCATATGGTTTGTCATACAAGTTGGCATCTGCCCAAGTTGTTCTAGACAATGAGCCTGTCACCCAAGTTCCATCTTGGTAATTAAAACATACGTATCTGTCATTGAAGCTAGATCCACTTTTTGGATAATACCAACATATTTCTTCATATAAGTGATTTAAACCTGCATAAACTGATTCTCCATTAGAGTAGTTTACACCCAAATTATTTCCGTTTTTAGTTGTAAAAACAAAATCCTCTACTGAGCATGGTAAAGATTTAACAGTTCCATCAAAAACAAAAAATCCTCCAGACTCACCCATCCAATATACAGCACCATTAACATATTTAATAGAATGTTGACCTATAGCACCACAATTAGATCCTACTTGTCTAATTGAAAAAGTAAATGGAGGACCAACAAATTGCATTACATATGCAGCATTGTCAGTCACAATAAATGTATAATCTTTTCCTTTCACTGCTCCAACAATTTTAGTGCCTGAATCAAGTCTAAATGTACCCGCTGTGTTCACAGAGGTAGGTGAATAATCACTTATATCCTCTTGATCCGAAAATCTTATAAACATTTTATCTTGTGTGCTTGGAGTGCCAATCGTTGTTTCAGTTCCTAACATAATTAAATGTCTATCTCTATCTGAAACTAGAGACATGACTGAAGCTGTTGGCGCATTACTTATTGCTGTGGCTCTTGTAGTTAAAGCGTTAGGATTTGAGTTAATTGGATTCCATTCAAACGATTCACCATTTTTAATAGTAGCAATTAATTTTTCACCAAAATTATCTAAGGACCAAGATGCGGGATCAGTTGTTAATGTTTGTGATAAAGAGGCAACACCCCATCCAGTAAAAACTTCTACACCAGACCCACTTGAATGTGCCGACCTTGTTCCTGCTGCAGCTCTTGTAATTCCTGTTAAGTCATTGCTTGATATACCAGTATATGAAATAAATTCTGCTCCAACTTTTATTGTGCCCGTGGTTGGGAATCCAGTTGTTGACGCAAGTGTAATCGAAGTTCCTGATCCACCAGTACCCGCAGTGTCATCAAGTAAAGCTCCATTAAGGGTACTAAAAACTTGTTGTCCTCCACCCCATAATCCTGTGCCCCAACCAAATCCATAAGTAAATCCTAAAGCACCAGGTTTTATATAGGGAGTAACAGTAGCTGATCCAGATCCGTTGACCGTGGTTCCAGCTGCGCTAGCCATTGTAACAGTAAATTCATCACTGCTAGGAACAGTTACTACCTCAAAAGGATTAGTTGTAAAATCGCCCGCAGAGTATCCAGCCCCTGTAGGAGGTGTTACAGATGAAAATAAAATTATGTCCCCAGGTTCTAAACCATGAGCAGCTTTGTTAACAGTAACAGTTGCTGATGTATTTACTGTATCAAAAGTGCAACTAGTTAAAGCAGTTCCTAAAGGTGTAATATCATAAAAAGCACCTTCGTAATATATTACTAAAAGTTTATTTGTTCCTATTGCAGCATAACGTCTGCCGTCTAAATCAGCCCAAATAAATTGTTCTCTAGCTGCGCCTACTAAAGTTCCTGAAAGGATTTGTTCCCATCCACCTATTTTTTCTGGAAGGCCATATCTAAATCTAACAAAATCTCCATCAGTCCATTGACCCTCGGCACCTGTTTGAGAGACTTGTTTATTAAAACCTGGAGCTATATTTACTTTTGTTAATGGCATACGAGATTATAACATGACTATTAATTGTGTTAAATACTAGTAATATTGTGTAACTAAGATATCTTTACATTTGTAGCTAGGGTAATCCTAATATTATTAGATTTTCTAATATTAGCAAAATGTTTTAAAATTGCTGGAAAAATTAAAATATCATCTTCTTCTGTCTCAAAAGTCCAAGTGTCAAAAAGCCAACTATTGTGTATATTATTTGATACTGAGGAACATAATTTATTTTGTCTAATCCAAAAATCATTGAATACGTAAGGATTAACAAATGTTGTAGGATCATTTGTTTTATCAAATTTAATATAGTGTGTCATTGCAAAGTCCGAGTCTTCATGGCAGTGGGGTGCTAAATAAGATTTTTCATTTGATGCAGTATAGTTTAAAATTGAAAATTCAAACTTTAAATTTTCTTTAACATGAAAGGTATTGATATAGTTTTTTATTACTAATGAATATGGTTTCTTTAGCGATTCATATTGAGGATCTTTTAAAACATTGCTATTATCGTACAGAGATTGGTGAATATCAGTACCATAATTATTTTTTAAATTTGATTCTCTCCTCGGTAATAATTTGTAATTTTTTTCAATTTTTTCTACAATATTTTTTTTATCAAAATCAAGTGGAGATATTTTAGATTTTGCAATTGGAAGTCCCCATAGATAAAATATTTCAATATTATTTATTATAGGTTTCATCAGATATTATTTCTTGATTTTCCTCTGTCTGTAAATTTTGAATTTTTTTATTAAAATTTAAATTCCAATCTGATACTATTTTAACTAAATTATTACCAAAATGTCTTAATGCTTCATCACCTAAAGTAAGTTTGTTAGTATTTGTAATTATTTTAATTTCTTCATTTGAAAATATTATATCAGCACTTCCATCTTTTTTTTGAACAAACTTCATATTGTACCTTCCCCTCCATATAAAATTCTTTTGTCTTTAAAAAATTCTTTGTTTTTTCCATCTTTATTTACATAGTGTAAAAAAACTTGAGATTGATAATCTCCTAAAAACTCGTCTCTCCAATGTAATAGATCACAACCCAAGTAAACTGCAGCATCACCTATATTTAAATTTATTTCATTACCATCTATATAAATAGGCCAATTAAAATTAGTGTCTCCATCTATCATGGCGGTAATACTAATTTCACAAGACTCTCTATCTTTATGTTTTTTTAAATCTGCAAATTTTGTATACATTCTCCAAAAAGAATAAGTAGGTAATAATTCTAAACCAACTTCATCTTGAACAATCTTAGTTTTGTTAATTAATAGAGATTCCATTATTGGATCGCCATAAAATCCTGTATCTAAAGTTTCAACCTTTGGATCTTTAAAATCAATATTGAGTCTATGTCTAATTTTACAAAATTCTTTTAATAAATTTATTTCATCGGTTGATAAAAAATTTTTAATAATTTTATAATTAAAATCTTTTCCTATAATCCCCATGCTACAACTGAGTACCTCGTTCCTTTCTTAACTGGTTTAACACAATGTGGATATAAAAAATTACTTGGCCAAATTATCACTCTATTAGGTATGACATCGATCTTTACTTCATTATGGTTGTTTGGATCTCTAAAACATAATTCTCCACCTTCGTAATCATTATTTAATAAAAATATTCCACTTAAAGTTCTAGGTATAGTAGCACAGTGGTCAACATGATAATTGTAAAAACCACCCTCAATATATTTTAAAAGTTGAATATCTATAATTTTACTTACAAAAATTTTGTTGGGATCACCTGATACTTTTTCTGTATACTTTCTCATGTGTGTTTTAAATATTAAGGTAAGTAAATTTAACCAATGTACATCAGTCATGCTTTCTGAATTTATATCAATTGAAATATTAAAAGTATTTCTTATGCTCATATTCACTTCATGACCACTTGTCCCTATTACTTCTGCCTTTTCAAAATTTTTAGTATTTACAAATTTTATTAAATTAGCAAGAGTTGGATATGGTATTACCGCATCAAACACTTCTATGTAATTTTTTATGTCCATGTTTTTTTGCTCCAAAATTTACTTTTATATATGTGAAGCATTCTTGTCCAATATAAATTTTTAGGTCCAGCCATATCTTTTATTTTTAATTTTTTTATTTTCATTTTCCATGAGTCTCTTTTAAATGGAATTACTTGAACATACGGAGTCCCTTTTTTTATAACTGTTTTTAAAGATTCATATTTATCACCATTAATAAGTATGGGAAAATTAACTTCAAACTGAAAAGTATCGGTATCAACTATTCCAGGTATTATTGAAAATCTATCATCAGTATTATTCATGGGTGGTAAAAAAAGTGTTGAGTATCCCGGTGGTGTCTTAATTATCCAAGGATTAAATATTTTGTAGATAGGCAAATTTTTATTTTTTTCTACCATCGGTGATCCTTGTATTTGTTGTACAGGATGAACTTCTTTAGCTGGATCCATAGTTAAATTAATTAATCTTGATGTTAAATATCCTGGATCTATTCTACCACTATGAGCAAAGCTATCTTGTTTACCTAATTCTTCATTGAATATATTATGATTTATTCTATAATCTTGAGGGACTTTGAGCAAATAACCAGTCGTTAGAGTATCAAGAAATGGTATACAACCTTTTACAGTTTGATTTCCAAAACCATGTTTCATTTTTTTATACCAATCTGGTATATTTAATTTTATAGGAACAGGAAAATCTTCTTTTTCACAATTATCTACATAATCTTCATGTGCAGAAAATGTAATTGTATTTTTAAACATTTAAATGTTTATAACTTAAAATACAAAAATTACTAGAATAATTCTAAAAAATTAATAGCAGTTTGTCCTTGAGATTCACACCATTTTTCAATTGATGTAGTTAAAGGTGACCCATCAGACCATTGAAGTGTGTCATTGTCAAATGTAGCTGACGCAGATGGCTCAGTAAGCATAGTAGACACATCAATGCCTCTTAAATAATTGTTAAAGGCAAGAACATTTGAATAAACAGAGCTTGAAGTATTTTTTGCAATCCATTTATCAAATTGTTTTGTTTTCTCGTTGATGGCATCTTGAATTTGATTTTGGTATGCATAACGATACATTTCATCAACCATATTAACTGAGCTGCCATTTTTACTTACAACATTTTTTTCATTTAACCTTACAGCATCATAATCTTCTTGACTTACAGTGACTATATCAACTTCATGATCTTGAAAATTACTATGAGTATCATAGTGTGATTGCGAAGGTGCAATTGCAAGTAATGAGTTTTCAACTCCATCAGAATTTTTTGTAAAAATAAAAAGTGCCATAATTATGCTCCAGAGTTTTCAAATACTACTAAACAACCTTGTTGAGCATTTGTCGTTCCATATTTATCACCAACAACAATGTCTCTAAGATTATATGTGTTTGTTGCTCCTGGGGCTGTTCCAGCAGTACCAGGGTTTCCAGGGTTTCTTACGTTGTAACCTGTACCACCGTTACCACCGTTTCCACCATTAACTGTTCCAATATTTTGTAAATTAGTAGCACCTCCCGCACTGCCCGATCCTCCGCTTGGGGTTCCAGGGCTTCCATTACCTCCAGCTCCACCTACTGAAAAAGTTCCAGAAAAAGGACCAGAAACTGGTGCACCATAAAAACCAAAACCACCTATGCCTCCAGGGCCTCCAGGTTGTCCTCCAAAGTTTGTTGTTGCAGCTCCGCCATTACCTCCAGCTCCTGCATACATGTATGCACCAATAAAATTAGCATTTGCAGCACTTGAATAAGTTCCTGATGCAGGACCATCTTCTGCTAATGCTGGTACAAAGTTTCCTCCGCCAGCTGTTCCTGATGAAGCTCCTGTAATTCTACCTTGAGCATCAACTGTCACTGTCGCAAGAGTAAATGTTCCCGCAGATACTGCAGTGTTAGCTAGTTGGTCTGGACCAACAGCGTCATCAGCAATTTTTGCTTGAGTTACAGCATCATCGTTTATAGTTGCAGTTATTACTGCGTTATCTGAAAGTTGTGCAGCTCGAATTGCATCGTCTGCAATTTTAGCATTCGTAACAGCATCGTCTGCAATTTGTGCAGTTCCGATCGTGCCACCTAAAGTATCTAATGATACTTCTTTTAAATTTGTTCCGTCAGCGTATGCTGCATAAATTTTTGCAGCATCAGGACTAAATCCTGTTCCTGAAGCAGTTTTGATTGTAAGGTTTGATGGATTAGTTAACCCTGAACAATCAAAGATATAAAATTTTTCTATTGAATCTGGAATAGTACAAACTGTGCTTGCTGCGATTGTTGCAGTTGCAAATTTAATTACTAAATTTCTTGCGTTTGATAGTGCACCATCTGACATTACTAATGCCACAGTTCCTCCTGAAGAAAGTGTAACTTGCTCGAAACCAGCAATTGCTTGTTGTACTAAATTTAAATTTGTGTTTGTTTTATCACCCCATGTACCAGCGTTTTCACCAGTGACCATTAATTCTAATTTTAGATCAGTTGAGTAACTTGATGCCATAATTTTTTCTCCTTAAATATTTTTATTTTACATTAATCAAGCAGCCAAATCAACTGGTGACCAAGTATTTGATACACCGGGATCAATCTCTGCCCATGCCGTTATACTAGGACTTCCAACAGAGGCAGTCATTTGAATGCCTGATACATCAATTCCAGCTGTGGCTTCAACTATTACTTGACCTATTGATCCACTAATTTGTAGACCTGAAACTCCTATTATCTGACCTGGAATTTCTGCGTGTTGTCCTAAAGTTAAAGTTCCTTGGAGGCCTGTTGGTTGTTCATTTGTAGATTGTACTAAATTAATACTTCCAAGAGTAAACGAGGCTTGAACTCCACTTACATCTACAGGAGTTTTTAAACCAGCTATGGTAGTTCCAATTGAACTAGTTAATGATCCCGCACTAGATACAGTTACATTAGCATCTGCATCAAAATCTAATGATCCTATTGTAAAATCAAGTTGATCTTCAGCAGCAAAAACAGTTATGTCTTGATCAATTTGTAATGAGAAATTTCCAAACGTAGATGATAATTGTCCTGCACTTGTAACTGATACAGAAACATCAATTGATGCAACTGCAGAACCGATTGATGATGTTAAACTTTGACCAGTAGCGATAACTGAATAAGCACCACCCCATGCAAGGTTACCCCAAGATTTTCTACCCCATCCTATTCCTGTCAATTGTGATTCATCAACAGATGCAGCACCAATGGATGAAGTTGCTACATTTCCAGATACAGGAACACCAATTCCTATGGTTGAGCTACCAACACCTATAGACATTGTTACAGGTCCTGGGTTTTCTATTAGTACAGAAGTTCCGCCAACTGTTGTGCCTTGAGTAGATGTTAATTGAATTCCACTAACATCCACATCTGCGTTAGCAGTTGTTGTTACTGATCCTATTGAAAAAGTTGCTGATATGCCACTAACGGAAACTATCTCGTCAGAAAGATCTCCCCATTCTGATGCTCCCCATGTCTTACGTCCCCATCCAGTGGCCATATCATTTTATTCCTTATGCAAGTCTTAAAATTGCAGCAGAGGTTGTGAATGCAGGGAACTGAATTGTAAAAGTTCCCGAAGTTGCAGTCTTGTCTCCACCGAAATCTAATACAGCAACTGCATCTGTAGTGTTTGATCCACCATCAGTTGTTGTATTGTAAATTAATGCTCCTCTTGCTGTAAGAGTTACACCTACGAATGATAAATCAGCAAAATCAGTAATCGCTACTGAAGATGAAACTTTCACACCTTGGTTTACCAAAGCTTTTCCACCTGCTGTATACCCAGGTGAAGTAACTTCTGTGTTAGATCCTCCTCCTGGATTTGTAGCGTAATTAGTAGTTGATTTTCCTAATGTTGCAGAACTTGTAAACATCGCTAATTTATAAGTATCAGATGATGTATCAAAGTCGTGTTTACCTTGTAGTAATTCTTTTTTAAAAGAATCACAAATTGCGTTTGTTGTTATTGCCATAATTGGCCTCCTTTAAATTATTGGTTTGGAGAAGGAGATGGCACAACAATTCTTGGTACACCATCATCATATTCTCCACGTCTTCTTCTACCCATTTGTTGTAGGGCAAAATTCTGTACTTCTTCAGTATACTTCCTTTGATAAAGGTTGTATAGATTATCGGGTCCTTTTAAAAAACTAAAAGCCTCTGTTAATACACCATGCAACAACATAGTCTCTTGATGTTGAGAAAGATAAGTATTGCTTGAATTAGTAAAATTTGGTGGATCTTTAATATAATTTATTTGCACTGTTGCGGCTGTAGCAGGAGTTGGTGCTACTAATATAATATTTCCTGTTTGTACATTATCCTCCCAATTAGCAAAGTATTTTGGGGTTCCTTGAGCATCGCTGCTGTTAAACTCAGAGATAAAACTTGTATCTCTTTTTTCTAAAAAAACTCTGGTACCGCCATCGATAACTTGAACTGATCTAATTACTAAAGCATCAGATGGCAAAGAAACATATCTATTGCCTGCAGTAAAATTTGAAGTAGCATATTTTCTTAAGTCATCATAATCAACTTTACCAGCTACATCTAATTCAACTGCTCTAATGAAATCTTGGATTATTGCATCGGTTAAAACATTAGCATCAACTTCTGTATAATTTCTTACTTGTGTTAAAAAATTTGAATGAGTAATAGCCATTATGAAATACTAACCTCCACTGAACCTATGTTTGAAATAAGCTCTCTTCTTCTATTTTGCAAAGATGGATCTTCAGGAACCATGCTATGTATTGTTGTTGTAATTCCATTTGTCGTTACATTAAATTCTTGTGTCTTAAAAGCAAAGTCTCCCGGTAGTGATAAATTTGCGACTCCAACAACAATGCCACCAGAGTCTGAAATGGTAGTATCATTTGAAAATTTTTGTGATGGTTGTTGAAATTTCATTGATCTAGTATTTCTTAAAGCTATCGCATCTGCCTTGTGATACGGTGGATCTAATTGAGGATGTTTTGGTTCAAACTCAGATATATGTACTAAGGATCCATTCCATTCTTTTACCATTTCTTTATATGGGAAAGCCATTCCTGATCTATCAGATATCGCTTTAGATCTTTTACCAGTTGCGTATGACATTATACTCCATCTCCAAAATATGTTTGAGGTGAGATATAAACAGATGCTCTTTGACCATCTTCACTTAATGCTCTTAATAATTCGTCCTCATATAATTGTTTTAATAATTGAATTCGATCTGGTGCTCTTTTAACGGATAAGTAATATGCAAGACCTGAACACATGCAAGGTAAAAATCTATATGCTATATCTGCTTGATTAGTGTAAATACCAGCATCTTGAATTCTATCAATAGTGTAAAATTTTAAAGTTGTATAAGTTGTTGCATCAGGAGTTAAATACAAAAAAATTTGAGGTGTTGTTTGTCTGTCAACAAAATATTGAGAGGGTTGTCCAGTTTGTAATTTATTAGGTAATGCTGCATATGCGGATCTATCAATTTTTGTTAAAGAGATATCGTTAGTTGATGCAGTATTACTAGCTGCAGCAGTTGTTGAGATATAGGCTTCTAATACATCAGAGACACTTGAATTGACAGCGTATTGTGCAGTCCCTGCTACAAGTGGTACTTCGTTAAGAGAAACTTTCCAAAGATGAACTCCTCTGTTACCCCACTCTGAAAATAAAAGATTTAAACTTCTTCTTGCGCTACGTAAGTCATTACCACTATTAGTCCGCATACCACATCTCTCGTATGCTTCTTCAATAATGTCATCGATATTTAAATCGAATGCTGTAGTTCCTGACGTTGCCATAATTCATTACATTAAATCTTTATAATAATCTAAAGACTTTCCCGGTACTAATTGTTCATCTTGTAGACCCATGCCAGAAGTTCTAGCTGCGCCAAAACCTTTTGTAGATTTAGCTTCCATACCCATTGAAGCATACATCATTTTGCCTTTTTTAGCTTTCATATTTGACTCGATGGCTTTTCCTCTTTTTTTCTCGTAACTAGATAATTTGCCATCTTTATCTAAGTCAGCTTTTTTTGGGTTCTTTAACATTGTATCTCCTCCTAATCTCATTTTCATAAGGTCAGCATGATAATCTTTTGTGCTTACTTTACTTAATTTAGTTTTTAATTTTTTTACTTTAGCTTTTTTCTCAGGGGAAAGTGTTGCAACCTTATAAGCAAGAGTAGCACCTTCAATTCCTAAAGCAAGTGGTGTAGCTGCTCTAGCAAATCTAGCTACCTTACCAAGTTTAGTTAATTTTTTAGCTGCTTTAGCTGCTTTTGGAAGCGCAGCTGGTAATGCTTTCTTTGGATCAAATACTGTTAATGCTTTGCTTTTACTTAAAACGTTTCCTGTACTGATAGGTGTCTTACCTTTAAATTTTTGTTTTAAAGTTGTAATTAAACCTTTCTGTGCAAAATCGTCAACTTTTTTATATGCTCTTGATAGAGCTTGGCCAGCTTTAAATAATTTTTCACTCATACTTCAATCATACCACCGTAATACTTCTTGGTAAAGGTGCTCACATTTGTTGGTTTACCACCGACTCCTTGTGGTTTACTTCTTTTTCTCGCAACGGCACTCCGCCTTTGAGAGTCTGTCATCCTTGCTGCTTTTGCAGCAGGCACGCATTTTGGATAAGCTCGTTTTCGATCTGCTTTTAATTTTGATCGACCACAAGGTGCGTAAGAACCATCCTTTCGCTTGCTTCCAATATCTACCCATTTTTCTGAAAACCATTTTTTAAGACTCATTAGAATACTCCTTTGAATCCCATACCTCTAATTGCTGCTCCAGCTCCACGTACCTCACCACCAAAACTCATTTTATTTGCTGCAGAACCTGTTTTATCTGTAGTAGTATCAATTTGTAAACCTCTTGGTAGATCTTCAAAGTTATTGTCATATTTTTTTATTTTTTTTCTTAGCACCCATATCTTTCCCACCACCTTTATTTAATTTAATAGTGCTTAAAGTCTTTGCTTGTGCAGCGTGTGTTTTTGATGCTTTTCTCAAACCACTTATAACTTCTTTCATTTTTGCTTCTTTACCAACTTTAGCCTTCATTGGCTCAACGTTTTTTTGGTACAAATCTACTAGACGTGATCCCATAAATGACGATGAATTATTAGGTTTAGCTTCTGCTGTTTTTGATCCTTTTCCAAAAACTTTTTTTGCAAGTTTTTGAACCATAGTACCAAGTACCGCTTTTTTTACTTCACCACCAACTTTCTTACCAGCTGGTTTTGGTCCTTTAAAATCTTTTCTTTTTAAACCTGATGGATCTTTAATTTTGCCAGCACAAATTTTACTAGCATAGGCGTTAGCATATGCACTGGGATAAACACGGAATTTTCTTTTGGCAGCAGCTTTGCCTCTTGCACATAATTTGGTCATGCAAGATTATAACATTTTTTATTAGGCAGTAAAAGTCCTAGACAGTGGATTTTTCTTACGTTTGATAGCTACTTCAACTCTCTTCTTTTTTTTCTTCTCGTCTCTAGCACCACGAAGCTTACCTTCTACTTGTTTTGATATTTGACCTCTAGTTATTGTCATTTATAATCTCCAAATTTATGTTTCCTGCTATTGTACTAGCATTACTTGTTTTTTTTACCATGTGCCCTAAAAAACTAGGAAATAATATCATTTGTCCTTGCCTACACTCAGGAACGTAGACTTGATCAAAGATATTTAAATTAGATCCATTATAATAGCTTGTTATAAGATCTTCAATAGGATTCAAAAAGACTGTTCTTGATTCATTTATTTTTTTAAAAATAATAAAAGAAAAATGCGAACCTGCATGTGTATGTCTTTCTTGGAAGTCATTTTCTTTATAATTATTTTGCCATATAGATGTAAGGTTAATTTTATAATTACCTTTGATATCTTTTGATAACAAAGATGCTATCTTTTGAAGAAGATAATTTATACTTTTGGTATCTAAAGTATTTTTAAAATTATGACTACTACTTGTCTCCGATAGCCATGTTTCTTCAAACTTTTCACTAACTAAATTTATTTTAGTGACATCTATATTTGCTATGTATAAAGGTATAGAAAAAATATTTAATTTCATATTTATCTAATACCATTTAATTTAAAATTATTAAACTAAATCTTTTGCTTTACCAATTATAGGTTTATATTTTGTTTTACCTTCTGACTTGTATGCATGTAAAAATTGTTTTCTAGGTTGATCAGTAGTATAGCTACAATGTATCCATCCGCTGTTTGGCTCACCAGGAGTATAGAACTCAAGGATCAATTGATCATAGTCCAGGTTTTGATTAATCCAATCAGCCAGCTCAGCATTGTCTGTACCCATACATTCGAAATCCGCAGCTTCGGCCCGCGCATGTTGGCTGTTAACTGAGCTGCCGATCTTAATACACAGCTGTTCGCTACGGAATCCGCTAGTCACCTTCACCCTACCAAAGTGATCACGTACGGGTTGTAAAATATTTTCGCAAAGTGCTTTTAGTTTTTCTATCTGACCTGAGTTAGGATTATTATTAATGTCTAACCTAATAGCAGTGTCTGATTTAATCAACTCTTGTAAAGTAAAATTACGACTCAAATTCATTTTTTTTCTCCTTTAAAATTTTATTGATTTTATCTTTTTCAATTATGGCTCCAAAAGAATAAATTAATCTTTCTCCATTTTCAATTGGTGTTGATCCATGATCTTCTAATGACGCTAATATTAACCATAAATCATTTTTTTCAACATTATATATTTTTTCATCTATAATTATATTACCACCTTTTTGTGGTTTTTTTAACATCACGTTAGCTCTAATATGTACATAACCCTCTGGTGCTGAATCTTTATGTAAATGTGTACAAGCTTTATCTTTAAAATGATTCATTAATAAAGATCCTAAAATTGGTTCTTCTTTATCAGGATATAAACCAAACTCAGCAAAACTTCTTTGCCATAAATAGCCATTTGAATTTTGTCTTGCAAACCTTCTACCAGGAGAAACTTTATTTTCTTCAAAGTTTTTTGTAAATTCTATGTTAGAAGAGAATCTCCAATTTTTAATTATTCTAGGTATGGTAATATCCATTTTTCCTCAAATTCATTGCACTCATTAATAATTTGTTTACTTAAATATTTTCTTAAATCATAGTTAAAATTAGTGTTATAATTTAATTCAATTTTATGTAAATTTTTAACTGTTTTACTATCATCGTAGTATACACCATTAACATTAAATTGCTCTAATTTTTTAGGTTTATTTATTTCAACATTTAAAAATAAACTTAAATTTTTTAAAAAATTATCAATGTTTTCTACTAAATCTTTATAATAAAATATTCTGTAGTCTTCTTTTTCTTTTACTAAATTAGTGATGCTCCAAATAGATTTACCTAATATTCCATTTTCAAAATTCATCATTTGACTTATATATTCATAAACGTTGTCTTTTGTATAATTATTACTTTCAATTTGTAATTTTGCAAAAGAGCATACACACTCAACTAAGGGTCTATATAAAATAATAAATTTAGGTTTTTCTATAATTTTTTTTAATGATGATAAATTTCCTGGCGTACCCCATTGTGATCTATCTATAATATTTTCGACATTCCAATCTTCATAATAATTTTGAATGCAATTTTTTAACACATTATCTAATGATTTATGATTTGGAAAATTTTGAAATATGTCAGAATTTTTAATTATTTGTAAATTATTTATTATATCAGGACAAATTGAATTAGGACTCATTTTAATATTTTTATTAGAGTTAATTATAGATCCTAAAACTGTGTTGCCTGCTCTTGGCAATGAACATAGAAAAAATATTTTTTTAATTTTCATTAAATTGAATTATCAGGTGCACAAATAAATCTTATAAACATCCCATGTTTATTAACATCAGATTTTCCTATTTCTAACATTTTATTTTTTGATTCGTCATACCCAAACATTAAACAATCATATTTAGTAGGAAATGTTTCAGGCCATTGATAAGGAGGCATACATTCGTTTGCTACACTAGAGCAAATTAAAAGACTAAGAATAAATTTCATTATTCTAGTATCAAAGCTTGAATATATTTTCTACCTTGGTATAACTCTATCTTTGCTTTACCTTTGTAACATTTGTAGGTTACTGATTCACTGAACTGTCTCTCTGCGTGGCGCTTCCCGCGAAGACAATGAGCCATGTTTTTTTGCACAAGGTGTTCCTTGATCTCTCCGTTTACAAACATCAAAAGGGCCACTATAGACTCTATCATTGTGAGTAACTCCCGTTTTTGTAACCAATCTCACGATTAGCATCTTTTAATTTTTCAATATCTAACAAAACCTTGTCCATTTGCTTTCTTAAAAACTCGATGTTTACTTTATTTAAAGCCATGTTTTCGATATGTGCATTTAACTTATCCGTGGTCTTGTACAAATCCTCAATCATCATGTACTGCTCAGAATCTGCGGGCAATGAACCTAATTGTCCACGTGGCCACTTGATTCTAAACTCTGTATTCTCCTCAAGATCTTTTTCCATTAGTTGAAGTCTAGTATCTGCAACATTAAGACGTTCAATTATTTGAAAATAACCCATAGTGCCGAGTGCCACGATAATTATCAAACTAGCAACCGTCTTCATAGGCATCTGCACTTTTGCCTCTTCTCCGATTTGTAATGGTCTATTAGACATTAAATTCCTTGTAATCTTGGATCTTTTGAAGTTATATTTTTTGAAGCTTTAGGTCGTGCTAAAGAATCCATACTTCTTTTTCTTAATTGCACTTTTGCAGATTCTTGTTTTCTCTGCTCCTGAATTGCTTTTTTAAGATCCCATTTAAAGTTCATTTTTTCTTTTTCCTTCTAGTGTAAAATATATTATCTAACCATTCACATACTTTGTCTAGTGCTTCAAAACATTTATAAATAAATTTATCAATCATTCGTACGTTTTGTCCTCCTCTCTTTCTTTTTCAAAACCCTCTTGCAAAGTTTCGCTTAAAGTTTGTTCTTTTTTTTCCATTTCATAGAACATTTTATCACTATCTTCTGTAACCAATCCACTATCTTCAGCATCCCAATATGTAGTTTGAACCTTGTAATCTGGCCAGCTGTTATCAGTAGTATAACTATTAATGTGCCAGAGAATACGATTATTAGGCTGAGCTGCATAATTACCGTTAGCAAGAGCCAATATATGCGCACACTTATGTTCTTGAGGTATTTCAGAATGTTCAACATCCAAGATATTAACATCTGGGTGGCCCCAATCAATCGTAAATAAATATTCTCCATGATAAAATTTTTTATCTATGCCAAGATATTTACCTTTTACACCAGCCAACCAATCAAACCTATGAACACTAGGCCAATAACTAAAACAGTTCCACAATTCCAACTCGTGCGTCTGCATATTCGGCACATCGGCTCGATCATACGATTTTTGAAAAAACGCTGAGATAGGCAAACGCCAAAAGCATGCACCGTTGGGAAGCATGATGTTAAATAAGAGTGCACGTCCTGAAATGGATGTAAGACCGAAGACCACACAGTCTTCACTTTCTCCGTGATGTTTTTTAAGATCATATAAATATTCCTTTCTTACCTTGCAATAAATAGGTGGTAAATTTGCATTTAAGTATGACATATAAATAATTATAGTACAAGTTCACTATCTCTGCTACCTACACATCCTTGAGGGAGAATATTTGTCGCTAAAGAATATCTTATCTCATTTGTATCATTATATTCTATTTGATGTTTTAATCTTGCAGAAAAAATTATTAAATCTCCACTTTCAACTTCTTGAACAAAAGTTCTACTATTAAAGGTATTTTTATTTTTAATATGTATATCATAATCAGTTAGATCAAATCTATCTGATTCAAATTTTATTTTAAATTTATTTTCTGATTTTGGATAATAGACAGTTGTCAACCAAAAATTTAAATGTCTATGAAGATGTGAATTGTTATTAGGATAAGTTTTGGTAGCCCAAGAATTAACTATTCTATGGCTTACATCGTATCCCCAAGCATCTATTGCTTTAGTTATATATCTATCAAAAACTTTTTTTACATTGTAACCAACGTTTGTTTGATCAAGTAATTTAATACTATCTGACATCAAACTTTGATTCTCTTTTTTCTCTAATCTGTATTTCTGATCTTGTAAATATAATTTTATTTCATTATGGTCTAAATCAATATTTTTAAATAAAATAAAACTGTCAGCAAAGATTGGTTGTAGGTGCATAGATATTTTTAAATTCAGAAGTCTTAGCTGTTAATTCTAATGTTTCAAAATCTTCAACAATTGGAAAACCAGCTAAATTAAATGAAGTGTTTAATAACATTGGTACATTTGTTTTTTTGTAAAATTCATAAATTAAATTATAATAATTTTCATTTTGATTTTTTTTTAAAGTTTGAACTCTACAAGTATTATCAACATGAACTATAGAAGGTACCTCCTCTAAAGCTTTTTCCTTAGCATCAACAGCAAAGGACATATGTGGACTCTCTGATAAATTTGCGAAATAAAAATAATCATTTGCAAACTCATGTAAAATTGTTCCAGCTAGAGGTCGCCACCATTCTCTTTGTTTAAAATTATTTACTATCTCTTTTGCATTTTTATTTCTAGGATCAAATAATATAGATCTATTACCCAATGCTCTAGGTCCCCACTCACTGTCACCTTGAAAAATTACAAGAGGTTTTTGATCTAGTAATATTTTTACTGCTTCATTTAAATTATTTATAATTATCATAATAAACACATGCTCCTATACATGTTCCTGCATCATTTGGTATTGGATCAACAAAAAAATTTAGACCAGGATATTTTTTAACATATTTAAAATTGTTTGAGCAGTTTAAAAAATATCCACCAGATAATAAAATATTTTTACTTTTAGTTTTTGCGATTTCAATTAAATCACAGGTTTCATTAAAAGTTTGAATTTGTATGTCATTTGCAATTTTTACATGATCGTAATTTAAATTGTATTTATTTTTAGAATTTGCATACGATGATAATCCCATTAATTTTCCAGCATCTGTGCCTCTCATTCCTATTTTTTCACAACCCTCAACAAAAGCTCTACCTCCAATGGCTTTTTGTGAGTATATATTAAGATAATTATAAGCATAATTTTTAATTACTTCTTCATTAGAAAACTCTGGAAATTGGTAAATTCTGTTAGAATTGTGTTTAAAATGGCAAACAATACTTTTTTTGTTAACAGTAAAAATTGATTGCATTTCTTGATAGGGAGAAAATCTTTTTGAGACTGCTCCACCACCATCTACAATTATGGCTACAGCTTCATCATATTTACTAAAGTAAAAACAAGTTAATGCGTGATATACATGGTGTTTTGAATTATCAAAAAAGTACGGTGGGTGGTTAAGTTGTTTTTGTATTTGTTTTATTATTTTATATTCTCTATCTGATGTTGATGCGCCAGTTGCAGATGCATAACAAACAAAATCAGGTTTAAAATTAATTTTCGTATTAATACTTTGTAATATTTCAAAGTTTTTTCCATTGGGTGCCCAATTTTTTTCTAAAATAAATCTTTCTTCATTATAAAGTTTTTTTATTTTACCATCCTCATAAATACATATTGAGGTATGATGAGATATATTTATCCCTAAAATTATCATAGAGAAAATATATAAATTTTAATTGTTAAATCAACTTAATTTAACACTTCCATCTTCTTCTTGCTTGTCTCAATCTTGAATTTGGATCTTTAGCAGCTTTAGGAAATTTTTTCATTTGTCCCGCTGACCTTGCACAAAAGCTCTTTCTACGTTTAGCAGCTTTTGAACCAGGTTTGACTTTACCAGTCACAGCCGTTTTTAATTTAGATCCAGGATTGTCTCTTCTGTACTTTGCAACTCCAGCTGCAGTCATACCTGCACCTGATTTAGTTGACCTAAAATATTTTTTTGTTTTAGGTGGCTGTACATCGCCACCTCTTCTTAATTGCAGAATATCAGAGTAATATTCTAAATCCATCTTACGTAAATGTAATTGTTACACCACCAGTACCAGCGATTGTTGCATGAATACCATCATCAAACAAAATACCGTTTCCTGGAAGATACATATCCAAACCTTCAGTGCCAAACAAATAGGTTGCTATCGTTGTGCCTGAAGCACCACCACTTTTAAAAATGATAGATCCACTAGCGTTACCTTTAGCTTGTATCGAAGTAAGTCTTGCTCTTTTATTTTGAGCTACCATTTGTGCTGTGCTAGTAG
>Ga0098038_1000191_pt1 | contig 27476 bp, 32 predicted proteins | sample 5B_taG_FD_75051 | JGI IMG/M metagenome (GOLD analysis project Ga0098038, IMG submission 75051) | Marine viral communities from the Subarctic Pacific Ocean - 5B_ETSP_OMZ_AT15132_CsCl metaG | ecosystem: Environmental > Aquatic > Marine > Oceanic | place: Pacific Ocean | collected 2015-01-08 | reverse complement strand
TCCTTTCTTACCCAGCACTTGAAGTACGGGATATTGCTTTGCAGGAAAGCCATCAAACAGCGTCCTTATAAAATTGTTTTTCCCATTCCTTGTGCCGTTTTATCGGCTCTCTGAAATAGGTCATGTATCTTGCCAAATACACGATCAAGTGGTTCAACCAACTGAGCGGTCTAGGCAACGGCCTCATGTAGTCCATAAACAAAACCACCCTGTTACGGTCTGTCATGTTTACAGCTATGTGTTCGTAGGTGTCATCAAAGACAACAGTCTTGCCTTCTTCCCACCGATACTCTTCTTTGTTCACCACCAACACACAGCCTTTGCCTTCGGTTGGTATATCAAGACCCAGATGCACCCTGAGTATTCCGCACCACGGGCCTTCGTGTGGCATCAACATCTTTCTTGGCCCGATCACTGAGAAGTAGGCAGATATCAGATTCTTCTCGGCGTCTATGATCTTCATAGTTTCAGGGAACTCTTGGCAGTTCCGATCAAAGCGGATCTTGCCTGCCTTCAAGAAAAACATCTTCCACTTGTCATCGTTAGAGATGTATATCTGATCTGGGCTGATGGTCTGAAACGGCGCGAACTCATCTATACGGTTCCGCATCTTCTCGAACTCTGCCCTGATCACATCGTAGTTTTGTTCTAGAACAGCGGTGACAGGGAAGTCTGTGTTATCAAAAAACACACGATTGCCCTTCTTCGAGAATCTTCTAAACAATGGCCTAAAGGCTTTTTCGACAAGCCAGCCATTTACCTCAACCATCAGTAATAAGTGGCCCTTTTCGGATAGAACGGTTCGTCTTCTTCGTCTGAGTTAAGCCTCAAGAACCCGCCTTGACGGAACCTGAGTAGTGCCTGTGTGGATGAATCCACAAGGTCATCGTGTTCACCAGAAGGAAACGAAGCAAACTCTTCGATCACCTCTTCAGCAAACCGTGTACCTGGTGCCCAAACAATCCCTGACGCAAACAGGTCTGACACTGCGTTGACTCGAGATATCTTGTCGTTACCCCTAGACGGGGTGTATTCACCGACAGGTATACCCATAGCCCGTAATTCAAAGATCAGCGGCATACCAGCAGCTTTGGCCTCCACAATACACGCATCGGGTTGCCAGTCTGTATAAAACTCTAGTGCCGTCTTTTTCAGTTCAGGGAACTCTAACCGCTCTTTGTAAGCATCCAACAGGATGATATTGGGCTGCATTACGCCTTCAGAGTTGGGTTTGTAAAAAACCCCCCAAGTTGTGCATGCCGAGTAGTCGGCACGTTGTGTCTTTAGGAACGCTGTGTCCCAAGACTGAATAATAAACTCACACGGCGGCGGGGTTGCGTCTTCCCATTCTTGCCACCACTCGCGCTTTACCAGCGCACCCTCCTCTGAGGTTGGGTTTTGCTGATACTGTGCATTCCACTTCGGCGCAGGTAGTTCGTTCTGTAGAGCGGTTAACTCCTCTAAAGACCAGAACTCAGGCCATAACGCTTTGCCGGAAGGCATGATTGCGGGGAACTCAATGACTTCCCATTCATCTGTGCCTGCGCGTTGAACAGAAGACTTGATGATCTGCCCCGTCAAATCCCGCTTGTGCCAACGGGTCATCACCACAATGATCGCACCACCAGGCTGTAAACGCTGACGTGGGCCTGATGTGTACCAGTCATACACTCGATCAAAGACACCTGCATCAGAACTCTGACCTTCTTGCTCAGAATGCGGATCATCAATAATCAGTAGATCTGCACCTTTACCAGTCACTGCACCACCAACACCAATAGCGAAGTATTCACCGTTCTTGCTAGTACTCCATCGACCAGCGGCTTTGCTATCGGATCGCAAACCTAAACTGGGAAAGACTGACTTGTAGTCATCGCTGTCAACGAGGTTTCGCACCTTACGACCAAACCCCACAGATAACTCAGCAGTGTGAGCAGTCTGGATGATCTTCTTCTCCGGGAAGCGACCTAAAAACCAAGCAGGTAATAAGTATGAAGCAAACTCTGATTTTGTGTGCCTCGGCGGCATGTTTACGATCAGTCGTTTTAATTCACCATTGGCGACACGCTCAAATGCGTTTGCCATGATCTTGTGGTGCCTGCCTTCAATAAACGCAGGCCACACATAATTGGTGAATCCCATAAAGCTGTCACGCGCAGCTTCTCGTCTCTCAGACTCTTCGAGATCTTCTAGCAAAGAAAGGATTTCTTTCTGCTCTTCTAACGGAAGATCAGGGAGTGCTTCGAGTAGCTTCGCGTCAATTCGCTTTGACAAAATCACTCCAGAGGGATTTATAGATAGCTATCGATAGATAGCCATCTCTGTGAAAGCTGTCCGTGTATGCTTTCGCGGCCCCGACCAACCCTAGGGGCCGTCATAAGCTTTCTCTTCGATAGCTATCTATAGTCAACTATAGGACATTTTAGCAGACTCTGCGACTTGACAACGTATGTCAAGACTATCGTCAAAATTTTTTAGAAATTTTTTTTGGGCCTGGGACTCCTGGCATAAAACTGTAGAAAAAAAGGGGCTGTTATTCGTGGTATGTGTTGTTTGTCAGAAAAATGGGTAATCGTTTGTGCATTTTACTATGTACAGTAGCTTGTACCGACAGTTTGCATAAGGGGGGGTGGGGTCGGTCGGCCTTAAAAAGGTGTCAGGAAAAGACCCCTGGCACTCTTAATGCAACTCGCTGCGACCGCTTCCTTCTATGGCTTGGTCAGCTTCAGCCTGGGACAGCCGACGTTCGATCTCAGCCGCCACATCTTCTGCTGATCGATCAGCCTTCTCGATCACTTGCTTGTCACTAAAGAGAGCCACTGTGCGACCCAGCAACTGAGCGGCTTGCAGTTGTGCAGCGGTCGGTTCTTCGTGGGTTGTTGGATCGACGCCATCCTCTACCCATCGCCTCAGCTTCCCTACCACCAGTTCTCTGTCCGAGACAGCCTTGCGCTGAATAGCCCGCTCCTTTAGCCCAATCAAAGCATCGATCCTATGGGCAACCTTGGGGTCTTTCATAAGCTTCGACCCCTCGCTATGCACCGTCTGATGTTTGCCCTTGCTGGCGTATGCACTTCTATACGCATCAGCATATGACTTACCCCCAGCCACTGCCTGGGCGAACGCCTCCTGCTTTGGTGTCAACTTATCCATTACCCCCCCTTTTCGAGCACTTACCCTTGCCGCATCGCATCGCTTTTTCCTCAATTCGTATTGATAACGCCACTGATCGCATTGTGATCACCCCTGATCGCACCTCAAATACCATGCCTCACAACACACATCTAACGACCCAGGTTTAGGGGCGACCCGTGCAAACTACCCCTAAATCGCCCGATCTGAGCATATTTGTCGTGGGCCGTTAGCCCTTGCACGACGGGGATGTCTAGCATCTGTCTATGTATCGTATGTCGTTAGTCGTTGCACGCTTCAAATCATTAGTAGAAGTTCCGCTTCGTTGCCACGGCAACCGCACCCCAAGACCCGCCAAGAGGCGGCGAGGCGTAAAGCGAGACACAAAGCGAAGGCGCACTAACAGCGCCTAGTCTGCATCTGATCCCGATGCACTGATGAGCCGATGGGACGGCGAAACTAAAACTTACGGAGACATCCTATGCGTATTCTTTCATTTGGCGGCGGCGTTGATAGCAGCACTGTCCTGGCTATCCACCTTCTCGAAGACAACATCGATATTGATCACGTCATCTTCGCTGACACTGGTGCTGAGTCACAGGCTACTTACGACAACGTCAACTTCTTTAAGCAGCTATGCGCCGACGCTGGTCTGCCCTTCACTGTGGTTCGCAAAGAAGGCGAGAACATCACCGAGTGGGTTACCCGACTGGGCATCGTGCCAGTTATGCCTGGCGGCTCGCATGTTTGCAGCAAAAAATACAAAGGCGATGTGATCCAGAAGTACATCGATCAGACATACCCTGGTCAGCAGATCACCTACCTGATCGGTATCGAGGCTGACGAGGGCCATCGCACTGCTCGATTCACCAAGCCAAAGGGTGACACCAACGAATACGAGTACCCACTGGTTGAGCGCAACCTCAACCGTCAGGCGTGCCTGGACATCCTCGACTACTACGGCATCAAGGTTGCCAAGTCATCCTGCGTGTTCTGCCCATTCATGAGCGTCCAGGAGATCAAGGACATTCGCCATGACAAGAAAGCCTGGGACACGATCAAGCTAGTCGAGCAGCGATTCAGCGAGGAGTCATCACGAAAGCATCAGGCATGGCTAGACGCTGGTCAGCCCCTCAACAAGGGCGGTCGCTGCAACGCAGGCCACTGGCGCAAAGACCCCTGGGCCAACGGCACTCGGCTTTTCATCCGCAAACACAACGGCAAGCAACTGTCGATTACCGAGTGGGAGCAAGTGATCGATGCCGAGGCCGTCTAATTCCAACTGATGAGTGCTGGGTGGTGACCAGCCGAAACGCCCCACGGGGCGTCTTGGAAAACCAACGGAGACATTCCTATGAACCTATTTCAAATCATCTGGACACTGATCAAAGCATCAGCCTGGTTAGTGATCGTGCTGCTTTTCATCGCCAGCGGCGTTGTATTTACCGAGTGGGCCTACTTCTCAGCCGAGGGTGCTCACTGGGGCTTTACGATCCTTGGCCCAGCCATGTTCGTGTACGCGATCGCGCTGGCAATCGTGGGCTGGATCGAACTTAGCTACGACTTCAATCACTAACCGAAACGCCCCCAGGGCGTCCGTGATCGGGTGGCTCCCGACGCGCTGACGAGGTAAGCCAACAACGGAGACAATCCTATGCAATATCAAAACTGGGGCGCTGGTGAGCGCATTTGCAAAACCTTCAAAGATGACTGCGTGATTAGATCACTCAGCATCGTGCTTGGTGAATCCTACGGGAAGGTGTTCCGCGATCTCATGGCATTTGGCCTGGAGATGGGCGCGTATCCAAATCACGACAAGGTGTGGATCGCCTACGCCGAAGATCAGGGTCTGGTCAAGCGTAAGCCTCCACGCAACGCCCAGGGCAAGCTGATCAAGCTTGCAGACTGGGATTTCCGTGGAGTGGCTATCGTGCGTAACAGCAGACACCTCACGGCAGTCGAGCACGGCTACCTGATCGATACCTGGGACTGCCGCTACCGCCCAGTCAACTCCTACTGGGAGCGCATTCGCTTCTGACATTCCAACTGACGAGACCAGGTAGTGCCTGGTCGAAACCGTGCGCTGCACGGTCTTGGAAAACTAACGGAGAAAATCCTATGAACGCAATCGTGATCAAGATCAAAAATGTGTACGGCGAGAACAAGGCATACCCGGTATGCGAGCACGCCAAGATCATTGCTGAGATCGCTGGCACGCGCACGTTGACCCCTGAAAATCTAAAGCGGATCGAAAGGCTTGGCCTGGAGATCATCGTGGAACAGGAGAACAACCTGGCAGCACTGATCGGAGGGCGAGCGTAATGGCACTAGCACATCAACTTTTAGACGGCCCAGAAGGCTTTGAATTTGGCTATGCGCCCCAGATGATTATAGTTGTCAAATGGCGACCTGCCTGGATCAGGATCGAGAGCGGCATCGCCAAGGTGATCTGGATTCAGCGCAACGGCGATCACTCTGGTTTGTTCCGACGCATGTCGCCCAGCAACGTGATCATCAAGCCGATCACTGGGGAGGTGGTCTGATGGATAACTACTCAGCCATAGGCATTGTTAAAGGGTTCATCGAGGCCGATGAGACCAAGGTGATCGAGGCTTGGCAACACCTAGTCGATACCGGCTTTGCTTGGCAGCTAATCGCAGCGCAGGCAATAGAACCTTGGGCCATACAGAACCTGTTCGATGCAGGAATTATAGGGAGGCAGCTTGATGGAAGCGATCTACACCGATGGTGACGGGCGCTGGCATTCGCAGTACATCGCCAAGACCAAGGGCATGAGCCTGGACTCACTGCTCTACGTTATGCAGGACTGCGCTGCCGCGATCACTGCCAACCCAGACAACCCCAAGTGTGGGCAGTACGAAGACGAGCGCCACTACTGCACGATGGAATTGGCTCGCCGCCGCAAGGCATATCACGCCAAATTTTCTGAATGTTACTCCAACTGATGAGATCAACTGGTGACTGATCGAAACCCCTCCGGGGGTCTTGGAAAACCAAAACCAACATGTATAATACATGCAACACACAACGACTAACGGAGCATCCAATGACCAAGATAGACCACAACCAGCGCATCAACGATCAGCTTGCTGAGCAGATCACTCAACTGATCGAAGGCGTGAACTCTGAAGACTTCACACTACCCTTCGCCAGCCTAGCCGTGCGGCCCCACAACGTAGCCACAGGCCATCGCGCCACTGGCGCTAACGCACTGATCGCAATGCTGAAAGGCTCAGCGTTCTACTCCACCTACAACGGCTGGCAGAAGCTTGGCTACCAGGTCAAAAGCAAGGCTGACTTCTACATCGCACGCCCTCGCAAGGTTAAGACTGGCGAGAAGGTGAACGAATCCACAGGCGACACCGAGAGCCAGTATGGGGTCTTTGGGTTTATCACCGACGCTGTCTGGGACTACAGCAGCGTGCGTGACAACGTGATCGAGGGATTCGAGAACCCCTGGACACCACCAGTGATCGACCAGGTTGATGAGACCGAGCGCAATGATCGCGTCGATCAGTACCTGGCGAACGTGGGCGCGAGCCTCACCTACACGGGCGAAGGCCGAGCGTTCTACAACCCTGGCAACGATCAGATCGTCATGCCTGAGCGATCACTGTTCAGCGCGACCAAGACCAGCACCGCGACCGAGTGCTTCTACTCGACGCTACTGCACGAACACGTCCACTGGACGGGGCACAAGTCTCGCAATGATCGCCTCGACTCGAAGAACAAGCGAGGCTATGCATTCGAGGAACTGATCGCTGAGATCGGTGCCGCGATCTTGTGCATTGACCTGGGCGTTAGCAGTGAGATCCGTGCCGATCACCTGCAATACCTCAAGGGCTGGCTCAAGGCTCTGGACGATGACAAGGCGTTCATCAAGGACGCAGCAGCACAAGCGCAGAAGGCAGTCGATTACCTCGACTCCCTGCAATCCAAAACCCAACAGGCCGCTGCATAGCGGCCCAAGGAGTACTGACGTGACAACGATCTACGATCACTATTTGGAGAATCCTCCGATAAACAACAAGGGGTTTCCCGACAGAGGCTCGACTTCAAAGCACGCCTTCTGGGTTGGATACAATGATGGCCCAAAAGCAGGTCACCCCCAAAGTCCCGCTCGACTCGCCTGGAAAGCAGGCAAGAGGGCAAACAAAGGCGGCAACGAAACGTGTCTCGCAGCAATACAAAAGCTCCGCGATCACGCAGATCGCTAAGGCTTGGTGTTGCGACAGCGCAACAAGCAGCGTAGACTAACGTACAAACAACAACATCCGACTGACGATCCTGGCTGGTGACCAGGTGAAATGCCCTCCGGGGCATATCGGAAAACCAATAAGGAGAACCTATGAAAACCGAAACAAAACAACAACTGCGTGAGCAACTGGATTCAGCAAACGAGAAGCTGATCGACACTGAGCGTCGTCTGAGAGACGCAGAGACTCAAAGAGAATCGACGCGAAAGAGGTTCGTTGAGAAACGTGAGCGTGTTGAAGAACTGGAGGCTCTGTTAGGCATCGAGAACCATGATCCAGACTTGGTAGACAAGTACAAGATCGTCCACCCAGACAATGCTTGGTGGATGGAGTACTCCGATGCGTACATCACCATCAACACGCATGGCGAAGAGTCTGAATACCATGTAGGCCGGAAGCAGCGTGTCTGCACGATCCCGATTCCCAATCTTAACCTTTCAGCCAACTGGCACCACAAGGTTCCGGGTATTCGTACATACGAAAACGGAGAATGGCAGTGGGTTGAGTCGGACGCTTGGGTGCTGATCAACGAGGACGATGAGGGTCAGGTCTGGGAGAGACCTGATGTCAAGATCGGTGAACGCACCTACCCATCGGAGACTGTTTTAGTTGAGACACGCGAGCAATTCTATGCCCGTAGAAGGGTGGAGACCAACGAGCACATCGCTCTGTTGCTCGATACCGCTCGAAACATTACCGATCTGTACTCCAAGATTGGAGGCTGGCCCGACAACGAGGTCACTGTCGATGTCGAGATCAACAACATTCAGGACATCTAGGAGAAGCTATGAATCCCGAAACGAAACAAGAACTGCGTGATCAAGTTGCAAACCAAGAGCACCTGCTAGATATCCAGCAACAAGCGATTGGTGACTTGGAAGACAAGTTGTACCCGCAGAAGATCTACCTTGATCATGCGGACATCGGAATGATTTTAACTCTGTTGTTCCATGAATCTGGCTCCATTGAAGAGGGTCTTAATAGGCTGGAACGCATCGAAGACCCGGATGATCAAGTTGGTGACGCTGTTCATCATGCGCTGCTTCAACGGCGGGGCCGTCTGAAAAAGCTAGCAAACAAAATCAAAGATCAGTCTCCGAGGGACTATGACTTTGATATCGAAATGCAAGCTGTTGTGCCGACTGAATCCAATGAGTGATTTCGAGGAGATACTCGACTCACTCGATGCACTGATCGTGCAGTGGGAGGAGGCTGCTATGGTTCAAGTGAACTATGACACCTCCTTCAAAGGCTGGGAGTCTGCACGCAAGACAGCACTCATGGATTCGGGTCTCAGCGCAGTTCGCGCCGAGGCTCAGATCCGTGGGTCTGCTGAGTGGTCTCAGTACTACACCGATCTGCAAATGCAGAACATTCGAGTCGAAAAGAAACGCAAACAGATCGATGCCTGCAAGCTTCGCTTCGAGGCAGAGCGCACCGATAGAGCCGACAAGAGGAGGATAACGTGAGTCAGCAGTTTATCCATGACCTCCGGGAAAAGGTGATCAAGATCGAGAAGATCAGCGAGATCCAGGAGATGCTGCAAAACATGGCAACTTTGATGGTCGGCTATCCCGATGCGAGCGAGGATCAAAGTAGGCAGTGGCTCGATACTCTGAACGTGTGTCGAATAGAACTACGTCGGCGTCATCAATCCAACCAGGTACGTTTTGCGCCCAAAAAAGGAGTGATTAGCAGTGACTGATGAAGAATGGATCAAGGAATACGAGAAGGCAGTAGCAGAGGTTAATCGAAAGCTAGATGTCTGTCAGAAAGAACTCGTTGACTACTTTGTTAGAACGGATGTCGATCAGCTTGGATCGAAAGATTGGTGGGCAAAAGAAGTTCAAACAAGTCTGATCCATTATATCCAACGGGATATCGGGCTGTTGGCTAAAGGTGTCCATCAATATCGCGGATGGCGAGAGCGAATCGCTAGGATGGAGCGAGAAGGTAAGCTAGAGGGTAATGATATCAACAGCGATAGCCTGCTGGGACACGGTCAATACGAAATATATTAACGGTGCATCTTGCGCCCAAAAAGGAGGACTAACTATGTTGGATCGAGGTGACGCAGAACGAAGCGATCCACGCGCACCGTGGAACCAGCCGGACGCAATCATGTGTCCAAAGCATCCCGACATCGAAATGAATGAGGTCGAGGATGAAGACGAGAATGGCAAGTACAGCTTCACGTTCTGTGAGGTTTGCCTTGCTATCGAGGAAAACGAAAACGACAACCTCCGATGTGGGGTCTGTCATGGCAATGACCTGGAATACGATCATGGCCCAGGCTTTTACTGCCTGCGCTGCGAGATGCACCAGGAAGTATTTGTAAACAAACTGTAAGGAGAAACGATAGTGACTGAAGAAAACAACCACAAAGACCTGGGCGACCTGTATCCAGCGGTGCTACACGCCCTGAGAAAGCCTCACAAGCGCATTGTAGCGGCTGTAGGTGGAGACACCGACGAGGGCAGAGCGCAGGCAAAGATGATCTCTAACCGCCTCAGAGTAGCTCACAGAATGGACATCGATGATCGTCTTCTTAACATTGTGTTCGAGCAACCTTCTTGGGTTGGCATGACCAAAGATAAAGGGGCGCTGCCAGTTTCCGTACTGACCGAAAATGTCATGGAGTCCTACCAGGAACTGAGACTACCTTTCAGAACTTGCTGGATGGAATTCAGTGGCAAGATATTCAACGAGGAAATGCGTAAGCATGGGTGGGTCGTCGGGTGTATGCATCCCGAACTTTGGAAAATTACAGAAAGAGATGGAACCCCAAAGCCAGATCGCAATATGTTCTTTGACCGAGTAGGCGTGTTCGCTTGGTCAAATAACAAATCTAAGAAAGATTTTCTTTGCTTTGGTAGCTTCGACGGTGATCCGGCAATCTACATGAGTGTGTTTGGACGCGCTGTCGATGCTAGAGAACCTAGTCTCCCAAGCAGCGATGTAGGTGTGAAGCATCAATCGTTGTTGCTTTTTGGTGTGGACTTTGAGGATACAGATCTGTCGGAGGCTGCTCCAGGTTATGTGGATCTAGTCAATCGTTGCCAGATACCGGAGAACGAAGCTCTGTTTAATAGAGAAATCTTGGAGCATGTGTACGAGCAATACGAAGAACCTTGGGCACCCCAACTCACACGGGTAAGCTGGGAGATTCTTCGAGTCCTCAATTACCCTTGGGTGGACAAGCATCCAGCAAGTCCTAACTCCAACAAAGGTAATAAGAGCAAGCGCCCGAACATAGCGCCATACGACTCTTACTACCGATGCACAGTGAAGTTGCCCAAGGAGGATGGCATCGAGATGCGTCCAGCCCCGCTGCGAGTCGAGAAGTATGGCAAGCGTTTGCATGTTGTGCGCGGTCACTGGCGAACCTTCAAGGATGAGTTTGGTGATGTCAGATCAAGGACTTACATAGGTCAGCATAGCCGGGGCAACAAGGCGCTTGGCGTGGTGCATAAGGACTACTTTTTAACCGTTGATAACAATCAAGGAGATGACGATGAGTGAATTAAAAACAAAGTATCTCAAGTTGGAACAGGATGAGCTATCGATGCTCTCTACCCTGCTACGCATGAGCAAGGACGATCCCAGAATACATGGCCTGATCGGCACATGCTTTTGGAGTCACGCCCACTCCAAAGAAGAAGAGGCCGAACTGAAGCAGGCTTGGACAAGACTGCAAGATAAGGTGGCCTCACTGGTCGAGGAGAAGCAAGATGTCTCTGTTTGATGACGTGGAGCAAATCATGGTGTTGGCAAACGAGATGCTGGGCGATCACCCCAAGGGTGACTACGAGATCGTGATCATGTACCGCGATCCTGATGTAAGCGAGGATTGGATGACTGCAAACTACCGGGACAAGTCGATATCCGACATCCAATCTTTGCCAGAGATTACTGATGGCTACGAGATTGGCGGCATGTCGGTGAAAAAAGTACGAGGACTTGGGGGCTAGGATGCACAAGGCGAGTGCCAGCGTCAGGTGCTGCTGGGATTGAACACACCCAGCCTCCTCTGTGAAAGAGATCGGATGAAGTAGCTGCCCCATATTCACGGCTCAATCCGATCAACTGGCACATTCAAACAAAGCTAGGCCGACATACGGCCCTGATAGAATCCGCAATGCGGCCCAGTGTGAGACCCATAAAGCCGACATGCGGCCCTAAAAGAAAACCCCCGGTCACAATGGAGGCGATGACCGGGGGCTAGGGATGACAGTTAAGGAGAGACTGTCGCGTGGATTCTCTCAGACCGTTCTGGAATTGCAAGTACTCAGTCGAACGATCCCCTGATGTAGTTTTTATCCAAAGCCTGCATCGCTAGTCGAAAAAACGGTAGCTCATTGGCAAGCACTGGCAGATCCTTAGCGATGGCATTGAATACCATAACCGCAGCATCCTCACCCACTGCATCTTCGATCACCCCCGCAGTGTCTCGGAACCTCAACAAACCATAGTCATAATTACTTTTGGCAAACCTGCCAGAAGAGATGACGTTCATGTTGACGGTTTTTACAAAAACCCCAGCGTCTACAAACACTTGCAGCATATACTCAGCCGCCTTGTGCTCCAGGCTTGTGATCTTATCTGTTAGCAATAAGCGATCAATCTCTAACTGATCGGTTACCCTGGCCTTCGATACCACTTCTCCGTCTGTTTTTTCCAACACCACATCATGTCTCTCATGCAGTTTCGGATTACCCACGTCCATTGTGATCTCATCAGATGTCCCATTCGTCTTTCGTTTCATTAAAATTCCTCACTGTCCGAACGGGATTGGCCTCTGCCTCATCCCATTCAACAAAATCTTTATATCGTCCATTCACTGGATCGTAGCTCAACTTCGCATGGCCTATCGATCCTATCCATTTGAATCGACACTTCCACGAATGCACCTCGATGTGCTCACCAGTGCGATGCACCGTAAGTCCGCAGTCTGACTTCGCAAACCATGCAGCAGATCCACTGATGTGATTGCCGTTTGGTATCGGCATCTGCCCGTTGTCATTCGCCCTCATCTTTGCAGGGTGCGCAATGAACCATATGTGCAGATCACAGGATCGGGCGAACTGCACCATGCGTGTCAGCATCTCACTGATCGCATGGCTCTCTTGTTCTGTGTTGCCTTGTGCAATGTAGTTATACGGATCGATCACCAGACCCCGGCATCCCAGTCGCATGACGGCTTGCTTAGTGCGATCTATGATCGAGTCGATAGTAGCTGGCTCACCATCCTTGCTATCAAGGAACGCGAAGTGATCGTTGACCCATGACTTAGCCTCGCTCATCTCCTCCTGAGACATACGCTCTGTGTTGCCCATGAAGAAAGGCTTGCGTGCTCTCTTTTCACTCAGCTTGATGATGTGCAGGGGAGGTGGGTTCTCGAAGCTGGCGATAGCAAACTTCCAATCGTGCTGCTCTGCCAAATTAACAAGCACCGCATCGATAAACTCCGACTTGCCTGACCCTGGCATACCCGTGACCACCGTAAGCTGACCTTGCAGAACGGTGTACACGTCATCGAGACCTGCAAACCCAGTGCTCTTGCCCTGCATCAGCCCTCGTTCGTACAGGAAAGCCACGTCTTCACTGTAGTCATCTGCACTGTAGACCCCAACCAGTGGAGTTGGCACCGCACAATCGAGCAACTCTGCTAAATAATCTGCACCATGATTAATAAGCGCATCGTTGGCGTCCTTGCAGCCCTCTGGTAGCTCTAAGTGGTAGCACTTGGCCCTACCCACACGCCTCATTATCTCCTCGCCCAGCGCCTCTCCAGGCTCATCAGAGTCCATTGCCAGAATTATCTTGTCTGCTTGATCAAGGACAGATTTTGCTTTCCAGAGGTATCCGAACTTTCTGTCCTCCGCTGGATCAACCTTGCGGTTACTCACCTTTTGAGGGGCACCGCTGGGTACAGATACGACCAGGTGATCAGGGCGAGTGCCGAGAGCGTCGGAGATAGCGCAGCAATCAAGCTCACCCTCAGTGATGATGACCGTGGTGTGCTGATCTGTTGCTGACTCTATGTTCCACAGGTTCTGAGCAGAGCCATCCTGTATGAAGTTCTTGCCTTCAGTACTGCGCCACTTGATCGCTGACTTGTCTTGATACGCAAAGCCGATGGCTGACACATCACCAGCGTTGTGGAAGTAGTGAGTACCGCCCACCACATTGAGATGGCGTATGCGATCCGGGTCTATGCCTCGAAGGCGCAGGAAGTTATCAGCAACAAGCGAATCGTTTTGCTTTGGGACACTGATCGCTTGCACCTTGGCTGGGGGATCAATGTCGAAATCATCGAATGGATTGTCCTTCACCTTACCCGATACCTCACAATGCCAGCACTTGTACACCAAGCCGTCGCTGACGTGATCGACATCGAGTGTGCGTTGGTTCTTTTTCTTTCTGTCGCCTGAACACAGTGGACAGACATGCCTCCCTTCACCCCGACTCGTTAGAAAATACTCGAAATCGTCCTCGTTTAATTGATTCATCTTGCCTCCTTGTGAATCATTTTGATCTGTGATATTTATAGAAGGCAATCGACGATAGCTTTCTAATCAACTCTTAAAGTTGATCGGTAGCTTTCAGATTCGATAGCCTTCTATGACTGTTCTCCTTAGTTCCTTCACCCCATCCATCACTGCCTTTTGACGCCTGATACCTTTGTCTTCGCTCGCCACCTTATAGGTGATCTCAAAGAACTTTGCCGCCACGCCTTCATCGACGTTGTTCTCTCGGCAAACATCCCAAGCATCAAACTTCATCATGTATCTCAGTGCATCTTCCCGCACAGACTGAATTGGATCGTTCAAATCCTTGATCGTCTGTTCGAGCATCTTGATTATTAGCTCCTTATTATCCGACAGGTTCAACGATGATCTCTGCTCTAGGATTCTCTTTGTCCAGGCCGTGATAGATATGCTTCTGTTTCACTTGCCTGTCGTTCTTGTAAGCACATCCCTCTAAACAATCGAGTATCACCGACTCATCTAGGTCTGGCCTACGAGTGCGGTAGTAGATTGTCATGGTGACTTTCACGTCACCTTCGAGCAGTTCATCTAGCTTGGGACATTGCTTGTTGAAGGCTGCGACGTAATCAATCGCCTTCTGGCTTTTGATGAATCGAGCACGTCCTGCTATCGTTACCATTCTACGCGAGTTGGCTTTCGATGCAGGTTCTCCAAGTATTGTTGCCTCAAACATGTTGCACAACATAACGTGTGTCGTTATACTTTGCAACCTGATGGAGGTTTGCATGAGCAAAATTGGAAACTATGTACTGGAAAGCGAGGAGCAAGGAGAGATGTTCTTCAATGAGGAGTCTTTGACTTATGAGTTTAGAAATACAAAAGAACGTGAACATGAAGGTGCGTCAGCCAGGAGAATCGCTACCGACGATACCGTGGGACGAGATGTATTGGAAGGACGCATTCGACATACCCGTCTTGCCGGAAAATTATACAAGCAGACTAAGCGCAGCGCGAAGCTCGTACAAGCGATGGCAAGATCGGCAGTCAGGCGAGGTAGAGCGGGAGTTTTACATCGGCAAACACGACGAGGGCGAGGATATTTTCGTCCGGGTCTACTGCAAAAAGGGGCCGGTGCGCGATGAGGATAACCAATCATCACAACCTGTCGGCACCGATAGTCAAAGCCCTTTCTAGGGATGATTACACTCGTGGTGCCAGCCACCGATCCGTCACGCAACTGATCGACAGTCCACGCATTCGCATACTGCGAGAGCGGCACTGGGATGAGTTGACCGAAGACATATCGGAGAAGATGTGGAGCGTGCTGGGTACAGCGGTGCATCGTATCTTTGAAGATCATGCGGGTGATGATGTGATCAGCGAAGAGCGTTTGTTCGTTGAGGTAGATGGTTGGGTGATCAGTGGTGCCATTGATGTGCAAGATCAGGATGGCCCAATCGATTACAAATGCACCAGCGTTTGGAGCGTGATCCACGATAAGATCGAGTGGGAGCTACAGCTAAACGCTTACGCCTGGTTGATGCGTCACTCCAAGGGTGTGCGATCTAAGTCGTTGCGGATTATTGCAGTGATGCGTGATTGGAATCGTCGGGAGGCAGAGCGCAACGAGAACTATCCTCCTGCACCAATCCAGACCATCAATGTGGCGCTTTGGTCTGACCAGAAGCAGGATAGCTACATGGCAGAGCGCATATCGCTGCATCAGGATGCAGAGTTTGCGAACTTCAACGACGATCCCCTGCCAACATGCACCGATGTCGAGCGTTGGAGCAGGCCCACCACCTACGCAGCCAAGAAAAAAACAAACAAGCGTGCGTTGCGCGTGTTCGATTCAATGGAGGATGCCGAAGGATATCTAGAAGAGCAGGGTTTCTCTGAAAGCAACACGCATGAGGTTGAGGTGCGCCCTGGCGTTCATGTCAGGTGCGATCAGAACTGGTGCCGAGTGGCAGAGTTTTGCGATCAATGGAAGGAAACAGCATGATCGAGATGGATAAAACGGTATACGAAAAGATGATTGGCATATGGTCGATCACCAGTATACCTAACCTATTGATGGCACCTCGCAGCGGTGAGGTGTTTTTCAGTTGGCGTGGGGGTGACATCACCCAAATGCCATTCAAGATGTTTGATGACAGTGCGCCAATTGAGTTGGTGGAATACATCGAGGATCAGATAAAAAAGAAGTACGGTGTTGATGCCAAACAGTTCCGAACAGACCTGTCTGGCTACCGCAAAGACCCCTTTTCTAGTCAAAATTAAGGAGAATCTAATGGCTGAGAAGACACTTGTGCAGGCGCTAGTCAAAGCACAATCGGAGATGGGACATGCAGTGTTCGATCAAGTAAACCCACAGTTCAAATCGAGATTTGCATCACTCAAGTCAGTGATCGATGCGGCTAAGCCTGCATTGAACGCCAACGGCATTGCCTTCATACAGAGATCCATACCGATGGAGAACGGCATCTCAGTGGAGACTGTGCTGTATGGGTATGGGGAAGAGATTGCGACTGGGCCTGTCCCGGTGCCAGCACAGAAGATCACCGCGCAAGGCTATGGATCTGCTATGACCTATGCCAAGCGATACAGTCTAGCGATGGCAGTTGGTATAGCTGCCGATGAGGATGACGATGGCGAGGCGGCAGAGGTTGAGAAACCACAAGCTGCACCGAAGAAAACAAAGCCTAAGCCGGTCAAGGAGGCCGCTGGTGATGAAGACTACAGCACTGAGGCAGGCGCTAAGGCATTCTTAGAGGGTTGGATAGAGGTTGTGCTACCGATGCACGATGATCTATCTGGCGTCTTTGCAAACAACCGGGGCGCAATCACCACAATACAAGAGCATCAACCTGCGATCTTTGAAGAGATGAAGCAGGCATACAACAGCCGCAAGGCCGAACTAGAGGCAGCTAAGGAGAACGACAATGCCGAACTTTGATCTAGGTATTAAATCGAAAGGAGGCTTGTACCCAGAAGGTGACAAGCGAAAGAGTGACAGGGCACCCCACTTCAAAGGGTTCATAAATTTGACGAGAGATCAGGCGAAGCACATCGCCGCTCACTTCAAGCAAGATGGCACCTTGGATGGCGTGACTGTGCGGTTGGCTGCGTGGAAGAATCAAGGCGACCAGGGAGTGCAACTGTCGCTGCAAGCCGAGACATTCCCACCTGATGAGGCAGCAGCAGCGCCACAGGAAAGTGCGCCTCCACCACCAGTGAAGACTCAAGATGGGTTCGATGACTTCGAGGACGATATCCCTTTTTAGCATCGCCTCAGAGCCATGCTGAGTTTGGAACTGAGGCGTACAAACTACATAGGCGAGAGTCGAGCGGCACCAGTGTTGACTCGGCTCATAGCATCGACACAACGCATCTTGAATCGATGGTGTTCGACGTGATCGAAACCTTTGGTCGCCAGGGTGCGATCAGTGATGAGGTGAGGGACTCTCTGCAAGGATTGTCTTATAGCTCTGTCACTGCTCGATACAAGGCTCTGGCAGAAAAGGGGATGATCGTGTACACAGGTGAGAGGCGAAAGGGTAATAGTGGTAGAGGGCAGCGCGTGATGGTGGCTCGTACCATGATTCCTCGGCGTAAGAGAAATCTATACGAAGGCAAGCTCACTGAACGATGACGAGATAAAGACAGGCATTCTCATGGGGGTAGGCATTGCTGCCTCGATCTATGGGTTTGCCTTCTTTCTTGCTTGGTTGTCCGATTTAGTTTAAAGGTTCAAAACTAAACGGAGGCAACTTCACATATTCCTTCAACGCCGGGTTGATTGATTTGAAGTAAGCTTGCCGCAACTCTCTCAACTCATCCTGTCTCTCTTCTTTCTCTTCTGCTGGCATGTCGGAGTTTATGATCGCTTGCTCTGCCCTTCTTAGTTCAGAAAGCTTCCTGCTGTATTTGTTGGTGTCACGCCTCATAGCTAAAGCTTCGCTGCTCATGGCGGCGAGAGCAGATGCCTCATCGAATCTGCCGTCCTTCTCAAGCTGCCTCATAGACCCATACAGCTTATCAACCTGCTCTTTGAGTTCGTAGAAGTCCTCTGCTGGCCCACCCCCAAACTCACGGGCTAGGAACCGCTTCATCACTGGGTAGTCTTCCATTCTCATGGGGCGAGAAAGAGTGGGGTCACCAGAGCGAATGGCTAAGTCTGCCAGGTCTAATGCATAGCTGCCCAGGGTGCCGCTGTATCCATACAACAAGTGATCGATCTTTATTGGGCTGACTTGTATGTTGCCTTTCGATAGAAACTCAGCGATCCCTTTGGATATTTCCGTCGTTGATAGTGTCGATTGCAACTTACGCTCAACATTCCTATCTATGTAATACGGGACAATCGAGCGGCCCGTAAAGAAGCTCTTGTTTACTCTGGCCTCCACTAGAGGGCCAAACGCCGCTGCATCGAGAGGGTTTAGCGCGATGGTAGAACCCAAACCTCGCAACACCGTATCAATCACATCTTTAGATGTTGACTCACCCACCATTGCATCTAGCGTTCTTTCGGGGATTGTCTTGAACAACAAGCCGATCTCAAACGGGATTGGCAGTCTGATAGGTACACCATCTGGCATCGGTATAATGAAGTTGTTGTCTTTTATGAACTCCGACTGATTCTTGTATTGCTCATCATCGCTCACTAACAGGTAGTACATCCCCGTCAAAGCAGTAAGGTATGCGCTACGAACAACGGTGCTAGCTGCTCTTTGGCCCCTGGATTTATTTTTGTCGGTGCCGTAACCACCCGTGTAGGCCCGTGCTAGGACATCGAGACCTTGTATCCTGGCGTTCAAGAAAGGTATCGCTGCGGTCAGTGTACGCATCAGCGGCGAAGAACCTCGACGCCCAAAGTTAATCACCTCAAGTGCCTGGAACGCCGCCTCTGCTTCGTTTCCTGTACGAGCAAGCACGTCATCATATACAGCTTTACGGGTGGCAAAGTCTGACCTAGTGCTCAATGTACCAAGGCCATCCCAAGCCTTACCAAACATATCAAAGACAGGATTCTCCAGTGCCCTTCGATCTGCTCTGCGAGCACCCCTTCTCTTGAGGTTCTTGTTCAGAAACTTAACGACATCTTTCGGATCTTGGTTGAAGTCATAGCCACCTACAACACCAAACCGTTCAAGCTCCTGCATGTCTTTCGTGAAGTTTTTCACCGTGTCGATGACCGGCGTGAAGGAAGCCCCAGATGTAGTCCATGTGGCTAGGGTGTCTCGCATCATGTTCGCAAGCATGAATCCTGGATCTCTAGTGATCATCTCACGCAAGAACGATGCTGGAGCACCTAGAACCTTTTCTAAAAACGAGTAACCAGCTTCTACTGGCAACAGAGATTCATAGATCAGCGGATCGTTCACACGGACGTTAACTCGTTGACCGTTAACCTTAAAGCTTACAACCCCGGTGCCTGCTGCTGTTGCAGCCATTGGTGATACCTTCTCTGCCAAACCCATCTCGATTAAGTCTCTGGCAACTCGTTGTTGTGCGACATTCTTCATGCCCATCTCAACTGCTGCTGACAGATTACGAGTGATCGCATCTAGCATCGGTATGTTTATTTCTTTTTCGCTGCCAGTTAGCTTCTTGAAGTCTGATGCACTGGTCATACCAGAAAATATCTTAGGCACATTAGCACCTAAATCTGCACCCTCTTCCGTGCTCTGTCGATAGAACGGCACATAGTCAGATTGCTCCATCCACAACTCAGCGGTGTCTGGATCTAGAACCCCTGTGTCTTCTAAGAACTTGACCGTGTTACGGTTGTACGCTTGCCAAGCATCAAACCACTCTTTGATGATCGGTTGTCCTGTCTCTGGGTTCACATACTTGTTGACCGCTTTTTCTATCTGCGCTCTGTCCTCTGCATTACCAGGCACAAGCTTGCCTTCTTCGTTAAGACGCCTGCCTCGTTGTGCAATAGCGTATGCTTGTGCAAGCTGCTCTAGATTAGTCCCGTATTGGTTTTGGAACAGAGGCTTCATCACATCGATCAAGCCTTTGTACTCCTTCCCGTTGAAGGCAAAAGGTTCTACTGATGTCGCGCCATCACGATATACCGGGATGCCAGTTTTAAGGGCGCTTGCCGTGATAGCTGTAGATCGATCAGCCATAATTAACGCAGCGATAGAACTCACGTCAGCCAAGTGATCTTTGAGGCCAGGCTCCTTGTTAAGCAAACGCTCAAGCCTTGCGTGCTTAAATACGAAACGACTACGCAGCTTATCCAGGGTTGTCCTCCAGGGCTTCTCTTCAACAACACCTAAATATGCATCGCCTGGTTTTGTGTCAGGGGGTGGATCAGAGACTAGATTATCGAGAGCCTTCTGCTCCTCAAGCTCTAAATTTGGCGTGTTTGAGCGAGAGAATATCTGATCATCCAAGTCTGATAATTGTTGACCGTCTTCCGGGTTGCGAGCAACTCCTTGAGAGTACGCATCGCTAGTTGGATTGATCCTTGGGACAAATGAAGAGGGTGCATTTAGCGCAATCTCTTCATCTTTTCGTACAGCGTTTCTTACCTCACCGTCACTGAGTAGTGGTGATTTAGGAACGAAAGAATCAAGAGGCGATAAGACCTCCGAGATAAACTCTACCTCTGGGGCTTTCTCTTTGAACTCTCTGTTGAGGTTTTCGTTTCGAGTCCAGCCGTAGTTGTCTGCATAGTATCGGTCAACTGCGTCGATCCTGGGCTGAATTTCTTCGATGATACTACGAATTTTCCGCTGAAGATCGGATCGTCCTCCGAGGCCATCCGAAAGGTAACCTTCGCCATTTCTATTCTCCTGCCAATTATTGCTTAGGTATCCGCTGTCTGAAGCAAACAGAACAACATCTGCTGCCTCGTTGCCGTCAAACGACATATCAGACAACGCATTACGAATAATATCATGGAAATCCTTGTTTGGTGTACCTAAGAATCCAAAATTAATTAATCGAACGCCGTCTGGCGTTGATATTGGATTGTAATCACTGTGTCCAGCTATGGCTTCTACGCGATCAGCAAGGTCTTTTATTTCCCTGTAAGTAAACGGCCTGCCAATTTGTATTTGAGCGCCATCTGCTTTAGGTCGAGATAGCTTTTTGACAAAGAAAGGTCTGTGCCAACCGACACCATCTTGCTTCATCAAGATGCCACGAACAGCAGAGTAAGCGTTGATCAAGTCCACAGAACCTGGCTCTAACTCACCAAACTCTTCGCCTTTGTACTTCCGTGGAGCAGCAACCTGTGTCTGCGTGCCGGGACTAGTTCGACCCTCGAAATAACCTGGTGCCTCAAAGTCGCCTGGCGACAAGACGTTCAGGCGTTGAGCGACGATATCATTGCCATTCTCATCTAAGAATGCTTTGGATATGTCAACGTGATACTGGTTTAGTATCTTAAACGGAGCATCAAAAGCCTCTGGCATATGCTCTGTTTTAGCGCCGGGAATACTTTCCCAGCTTATTTGGGCAAGAGAACTCTCGATGGCGTCTTTGTAATCAAACTTCGCAGTATCTTTTTCCGTGAGCGTAGGATCATGCTTCATCCCCTGCTCAAACCAGATAGCCCTATGCCCTTCTGGGTTGTCTATGACCCGTATCTTCTTGCCGTTCTTAGTTTCATAGTGCATGAAACCTTTTCGGGTAGAGATCTCTTCAGTCTTCTTCTTGACCGGCTTGCTTTCCATGCGGGACTTCTGGGCCACCCAGATTGCCGCCTGTACCTGTTGAGGCTCCCAACCTAATCGATCACCAAGCTTTTTAATTTCGTTCTCTACGAACGTGTACTGAGCGTCTGTGGGTGCATCACCTTTAAAACCAAAGGCTCGCATCATCCACAGATCTACAGTCGCGCCTTGTGTTCTTTGAGGATCGATGACCCTCATCAGGTTGTTGTAGAAGTTATTAGTCTTCCTGCCTTCCCACTGCCGCCCAGCAAACACGTCTTCTAAATTCTTGCTGGCAGTCTTTGTGAACATGCCAGTTCTGACTGGCTGACCGGCTTTGTTTTGATAGTAAGCTTGTAAGGCGTACTGCATGTTTGATGGAACAGGCGTCTGTGGTGATGTGATCGCTATGGCTTGTATCAGCCTCTCCGCTTCAGCCTTGTCACCATCCACAAGATCAAGTATTTCTTGACCGCTTCGCTCGTACCAGAACCGACCAGGCTCACCTTCTCTAGCCAAGCCCTCCACCAAACGCCGCATGGCACCAAGCTTTTGTGGGGAGTCAAGACCTTCTGGGGCACCAACGTATTGACCACTCTTTGTGCGCTTAGACATGACAAAATCATCAAGACGCTTTTCGGCACCAGCCGTGGGTCTCTGAGTGATCTCCAAGTCTCGCGTAAGCTTGCCTGTTTTATCTAGACGGTAAGGCGTTCTGACAACAGACTGTCGCTTACCATCGATGACATCCCTGCTGCCAATTTTTCCTGTGTTGATCTGTGTGATCATGTCTTCAAACGAGTTGAATCCAGAGCCAGAGAAAGAGTTATTAAGCCTTTCAAAGAATTGCTTTATCTTGTTAACCACAGATCGAGGCTTACCGCTAAACATCTTGGCATCCGCCAGACCATCTCTTACTAGCTCAGCAACCGACTCTTCAACAATGGAGGCTTCAGTCAAATTGTCAGCGCCATAGGTCTGCTTTGCCCACTCAAGATAGGTTCTACCGTCCTGTCTGCGTTTTTTCTTAGCCAGATTAGATAGCAATCGCCATTCGTTTTGCTTGAATACATCAAGCTGCCTGAGAGCATGAACAATTTCGTGATCTAAAACGCCGATCATCTCATTAGCAACTTGCTCTGGCGTTGCATCTGGGCGCTGAGACTTAATACGATCAATACCTAAGAAAATTTGGCCCATGTTTGGCGAGTAAAAACCTTGAACCTCTTGATCTAGATCATCCTTTATAAAGGCAACTTGGTCGCCTTGCCCATACAACTCAGAGTCTTCAGGCTTTAGGTTTGCAATCGGAACTGCCTTGATGCCGTAAACAAGGTTGCCATTGCTGTCTCTAGCCACACTTCTTAGTGCGTGATCCACATTCACAGCTACATCGCTCAAGCCATATTGTTTCATCAGACGGGATAACTTTTTACTCAAGTCATTGAGTAGCTCATCAGCAGCCTCATCCCTGGGCACAACACCTGGGACTGCATCAGTAATCACTGCCTCATCGTCAGCCCTGGAGAGAACAGGATCGTCTAGATCTGCCGGGAAAAGGTCTGCTGAACCTTTTTCGGTTACGGTAAATACTCGGTTAGCACCTGAACCCTCTGCGGCAATAGATCCTCGATCCATCAAGCCTTGGACAATCTGCTGCTCTTCTTCAACGGTTCGACCGCTGGCTTCCGATAACTCCTGTACATTTATTCCTGCGGAAAACTCTATGTTTTCAAGGGTGTCTCTAGATAAATTATCTAGATCAGCAGCTTCTACTCGCACATCCTCAACGTCTTCTGACTTCAAGTCAGCAAGCTCTAAAGAACCCTGCTCATCAAGATCTTGCCTTAAAGATTCGAGCTTTTTCTGCCCACTCTTTTTGTTGAGATCTATCTGAGCAACTGCTGCAACCTCTATATCGGTCGCATTAGGGTTGGTGTTCAGCAACTCGCTGGCAGAGCTAAACTGAATGGCGGTGTACTTGGGCAACCTAAAATCAGGCAGCTTGGTAGGAGACTCAAAACTCGGTAGCTCACTGAGTCGCTTATGGAATAGATTGATTTCACCCTTTGTAAGATCAGCAAGCTTACGGTTGCTAGATGCAGGGACGCCGATGAACTTTTCCATCAAGAATCTAAGCTCTTTGGAGCCTAACTTTGCGGATATGTTCTTTCTTTCAAGTAGTGTTTTGACCTCATCAACAGTGCGCTTACGGCGTTCAGGACTAAGCAGTTCAAACTTATCCCCTAGAGCAGTCTTAGCCTCTTCTATGGAGTGAGTAACGTCCTCTGATAGACCTTGGCTCAAACGCTTAGCGTTGATCTTCTGCGATGGGGTGTAGTCGCTTTTCTTAACACCCTCTGCCTCTAACTGCCTGACACTTTTACCTGGAGCAAAACCCTCTGCCTCGTCGGCTTCAGCAGCAGTGTCTATCTGTGCAGAAGTCACCCGACCAAATGACGGTGAGTTAGCTCGTAGCCCTATATCTAAAAGCTTTGTGGTTTGTTCTTTGTTGTAAGACTCTGGGCTTATCTCCAGACGATCAATCAAAGACTTGGTGATGTTCTTAGATTCAACAATCTCATTAAGATGATCAGAAAGCTCGATAGCTTCCTCTTTCCTTAGAGTAACTCCATGCCTGTTGCCATCGATATCTAGCACTTCGTACTCGAAGTCACTATCGTCTTTCGCGGTGGCGGTAAATCTGTTGCCAACAAATGGGAAGTTTGCGCCTTCGACTCCAGCTATCTTTTGAGCGTAGTCATACATGTCTTGACGGACAGCTATGCGAGCAGTCTCTTCTGCTGTTGCAGCCCTAGAAGGATCGGTTTGGAATGGTGTTATGGGGGGAGTAATAAGCTCTGGGTTTTCGGATGGCTGTATTTTTGTAGGATCTACCCTGCCTTCTTCAATCATCGTGAGATCGCGCTCTGCCATCTCTACAGCTTTCTGATGATTTTGCCGCTCTTGTTGCTCATGCTCTAAAACAGCGTCCATTCGCTGCTTTCTGGCCTTGCCTACGAAAGCACTGGTGACTATGTCAGCGCCAGCGCCTATGGTTGCTCCTATTGTGAAGTCATCAAGCAGTGACTCACCTGACGGCAAGTTCTCGTTGTATACCCTGCGCTCAATGGCGTCTTGTGCAAGAGCGGCTAACACTTCCTGGGTGCCCTCTATCGAGCCTGTCTTGAGAGCAGATGTGATGGCGTCTCTTACGCCCTCGATCTGTTGCTGACTCATGTCCTTTTTAGACAATCTGCTGAGCAATCGGTTTACAGTAATTAGCTCACTGGCACCTACGGCAGCACCTAGCATGATCGCTGCATCTTCATCAGCCTGAGACACATCGATACCTGACTGCCTAGCAGCTTCGATTCTTTGCGCCTGCTCTCCAGCGCCAGTGCCTACTGCTAAAGCGCCAGTGCTTGCAGCCTTAGCTGCTGCTGCACCTTTGCCTGCAAGGCCAAGCAACTTCACGAATCCAGCCGGGCCAAAGAACGATGCAAAAGATCCAACGCCCTCACCAAGCTTTGTTGACCAAAGATCTTGATACGCTTCGTCTGCACCGAGAGCGCCTTGAACTGATCTGCGCCCATCTCTAGCAAACGACACCATAGCGTTGGCGTCACCTGAATCGATGGCGTCCTGAAACCCAGCCACGTTGGTAGCTGCATCACCTAGCTCAGCAAGACCTTCAGCAGAACTTAGGTATGAGTTAGCAAATCCCCTGGGGATTGCTTTGAAGAACTCACCCACACCACCAAGCACAGAAACATCTTCTTGAGGCAGGGCAAACGGATCTTCTTGCTGCTGTTCTGCCGCTTGAAAAGGATCTGGTTCTTCTTCAACCAAACCTAGAGCGCGAATGCGCCTAAGCTCTTTTGCAAAGAGGGCAGCGTCTTCAGTGTTTCCTGCTGCGTCGGCTGCTATTAGAGCACGCGCAAATCTGGCTTCATCCGTCAATCTTCTGTGCTCTCATACCTTTCCAGCGCTTTTTGTGCTTTGAGCTGCTCCTCTTCAGTAAGAGGATTTTCGCCGCCTCCTTCTTTCTCCCTATCAGGAGTCTTCGGCACTCTATCTGATAGCACTGGATGAGCAGACATGATGCTATCTCTTATCTGGTTACGCAGGATTAATAGCTGATCTGTATCTCTTGCCGCACCTGGCGGTAATAAATTCAAGGCGGCAGTGGTCGCTCTCTCAACCTCTCTAGCAACCAACTCTTCTTGTTTCACAAGGTCGCCTCTGAGCTTAGCCTGCTGCAACTCTCTGCTTTGATTCAAAGTTGCAATCGCTTGTTCCAAAGGTAAATCAGAAACAATAGCGAATTGTTCTGCTGCCGCTCTCGTTGCACCGACTTTCTCGAAGCCTTTGATCGACAACTCAATACCGCGAAGTCTATTTTCTTCCTTCTTGATTGCTGCTTTTTGTTGATTCTCAATTTCAGCTTGATCGAAGCCTAGTTGTATCGCTCTGTTCTTGGCCTCCAAAGCTCTACGTTGTGCGCTTGAAGCAGCAGCCTGCTTTCCGGCTTCACTTAAACCGCCAGCCAAGTCTCCCCTGGCTATACCCGCACCCAAAGCAATGAGTGTTTGAGCACCCGTTTCTTTCCTAAGCTTACCCATCTGCTCTTCTAAAAACTGTTCTTGCTTTTGACGAAGGGGTGAGTAATCGATTGTTGGTATCTTTTGATCCTGCACAGCAGTAACTAACTCCTGATATCTTCTTGATACCTCTTCTGCATCTGCCATGCGTAGATCAGCTACAGATCTTTTCTGCTCTCGTAACCGCTGCTGAGCATCTAGCAGTGGCTGCTGATTAATACTAGGGATCACAATTTCATCACTTAACGGCCCTGCACCTGATCCATCAAGATTATAATTGCTGGCATCCTCTTGAGCGGCGTTACTCCCCGCTATATTTATAAGGTCTTGAAGATTCCCTTTTGGTTCAAGCGCCGCTCTTGTAAAAGAATCAGAATATATACTTTGAGACACATCTCCTTGCTGATTCCCAGTAACCATTAGTGGCTGTGAGTCATCCATTAAAGGTTGTGAGTCATCTTCTGTTTCTTGCTCCAACATGTTTTCTAGTTCTAACAGCCTCGCACTGGCTTGATCTATGAATTTATCCTTGGCCCCCATTCCTGGTAAAGCTGGAGGCATGAAGCCAGAGTAATCTTGACCAAGCTCTTGAAGTATCAACTCCTCCCTCGACAACGAGTTAGGATCTGGCATCGCGCTACGACCACGGGATATCATTGGGCGCTGATAGTCATATAAAGCAGCAGCAGCCTTTTCGAGTTCTGTCATGCCGCCATCAAACATTTCTACAACGCCTCCACCGTACATGCCCATAGGAGGCTGTTGCATCGGCATCTGTGGCGGCATCTGTGGAGGCATAGGCTGCTGCATACCTTGCGGAGGCATGCCTTGAGGGGGCATAGGAGGCCCGCCAGCAAGCGCCTGCATCTCAGGCTGCGGAGCACCCATAGCAGCGATACCCTGCTGCATTACCTGATCCTTTACAGTACCCTGATTTTCTTGACGTTTCTGAAACCGTTGCCGCATATCACCACGCCGCTGTATCTCGGATACGACCAAGAACTGTGGGATTTGTCCTGTAGGCTGCTTAGCTTCTTTCTGTAAGGCTTGATCAGGCAAGCCTTTAACCATGTCTTCGATTTCTAATATGTTCACTATCAGCCTCTCATGGCGTTATACAGACCTACACCACCGATGCCTGCACCAAGCAACTGTTGTGTATCGCTTGGGCCACCGAATGTAGCTGTTGATGTGCCTGGTGTAACAGGTAGTCCCTGAAGCATCTGGCTAAAGAATGCAAGCTGCTCTCTTGGGAACGCTTGTTGTCGCAAGAAGTCTTGATAACCCAAGTCGAGG